>Ga0172375_10000166_pt1 | contig 100115 bp, 72 predicted proteins | sample LakKiv1m_FD_114537 | JGI IMG/M metagenome (GOLD analysis project Ga0172375, IMG submission 114537) | Freshwater microbial communities from Kabuno Bay, South-Kivu, Congo - kab_092012_11.1m | ecosystem: Environmental > Aquatic > Freshwater > Lake | place: Democratic Republic of the Congo...
CAAACATTTCCACAACACAGATTTACGTCCATCTTGCTATTCGTGACCTGAAACGTGTCCACAGAAAGACACATCCCCTCGGATAACATTACAATAAAAACCATTAACAGGGTCATTGCGGCAACTTTTCCAGCAGGAAGATTCGGAAGAATCAGGAGGCAGAGAGCAAGCGGAGTCGGACACAGGCTGACGGATGATCATGGCGGACGAGGCCAACGGGCACAGGATTGCACAGGCCGCGAGAAAGCAAAGACTGGCAAAGAGTCGTTTCATGTCATTACTTTCCGCTTTCTACGTCCATGATGAGGCATTCGGCGACAACACTACGGGCAAGCAATCTTTTAACGTGGCCAATACACTGAGCCGATTACACTGAACAGCTAAACTCTGACCGTCATCACCTTCCTGATTGCGTTATCCAGGATGTCTTGCGCAATATGCAGGGAAGATCGAGATCGAATTGCCGCCAAAATGTCACAGACTTGTTCGCGACTTCTCAGCCCTCGCCTGACAGCTCGTACAATCACACCGATCGTCCCATGCACTCGCCACCCCATCTGCTCTGCAGCCAAACGCGCCGCAGCATCATCCGTAATAAAGAACCTGCACGAACGATTGACCATGTATACAAGAGCAGACATTTCGCCGACCCCCAGATCGAACTCATCACAAAGCTGTTTTATACGACCAGGAATAGTTTCCGAAACTCTGACGCATTCAAAACCTGGAAACATTTTCGGATTAAGAGCCTCACGATATCTTGACACCTCCGCCAAAACTGCATAAGGCACAACTACTGGAGCCAAATCGCACAGCAAATCAAGACAACCCACTTCATCGAGATGAATCATCGGCCCTGCATCAACGACAGTCGGCAGACTTTCAGTCGTTACCATGCAGACCCCATTCCACATCATCCAGAATCTGTGATCGAATCACTTCGGGACGATGCGAGTCCAAGAACTTGCGCAGGGCTTCAATAACCGTTTCCTGCGTATCGGTCGCACAGCCGGCTTTAACAAAAGAATCAATATCTTTTGCCAACCCGTCAGGGCATTCTATGGTCAATGTTTTCATAGAAGTATGCTATCAATTGCATCATTAACAGGTCAACTCATTCCTGCACCTTTGCACAGCACTCTGATTCAAATGAATCTGGAGAAAGAGAGTAAGCAGAGTCGGACACAGGCTGGCGGATGATCATGGCGGGCGAGGACAGAGGAGTTAGGACAGCCAGGGTAATAAGAATATAGATGCTGACAAGAAGACGATTTATCATACACAAATATCTTCCATTACTCTTTTCCTCTTTCGCGACCTACCCTGTTCTAGGCTTTGCCTGTTAATTGTTTAGGCCGGACCTTGAAGACCTACTTTCCTGTGCTACACCGAGATTCATCAATCAAAACGCTAACTCTGGGTGTTCTCTTATCTTTGGCCTATCATATCAATCGCCTCATTTGTCATCTTCTTGGGCTGACACGAATTCGTTCCAAGGGAATCCGCCATGCCCATTCTCAAAGTAAAGGTAAAGCCCGTCTCGGATTTCGGTGATCGGCAGAACCTCGCCTTTCTTGATTCCGAACCTGTCAAGATTCTGATAGAGTCCTCGCGTTCTGGGAGACGGCGAGAATCGGACCTTGTCGCCAACTTTGAAAGGGCATTTCTTCATAGTGTCTCCTATCGAATCGGGAATGGCCCCTCGACGCTTCCGGATGGCGTTCCTTCGGGGAAGTAATACTGGATGCCACCACCAGTGCGAGGCGGAATTTCTGTGCGGCGAACAGGACTCGGACCTTGGACTGGAGTGTCGGGGCCGATACGAATCCTGTAATAGGCGTCCGGCGGAGTCTCATGGGGCAAAGCAAGTCGTTCCTGGGCCGTTGCGCCACCCATTGGTCTACCGCGGGCATGGGTGGCGTAACCGCCAGGGTTCAAACCTGCCTCAAACATGGCCGCATCCTCGGCGTACCCATAGTGCCGAAATAGTTGGGTTTCTGTCTTTGCTGCGTTCACTATCCAGTCAGGAATCCATTTGGCAATCACAGGAATTGCCTTTGAGAGATAATGACTGAACACGGCACTTGAGACAGATACCACTACTGACCGTTTCACATTGTATACTTCCCTCAATGGCTTACCACTGCATACGTTGTTTGCGTATTGTTCAAGGTAATCTGCAACAAGACCGAATATCGCCCCTCCTGTAAATGAATCTGAAGTAAGAATGGCCGGTACAGCCACTGTGGCTACTAATGCCGGAGCAAAAGATTCGTTAAAGCCTTTACGATAATGTTCGTCCTCACTACCGTTTGGAAAGAAATCATTCTGCAGATTGCCGTTAGAATCGAGATGAAACACACCCCCTGCCAACCCCCTCGGATCAGAGTTATTAACAGGGTCATTGCGGCAGCTTTTCTGGCAGGCAAATTCGGACGAATCGGCGGAGGAAATTATAGAGCCATCTGACAAAGAATCGGACAGAGACGACGAATGACGGCAGACTATTGCGGGCGAAGACAAAGGAGTCAGAATCGCTAGAGCGGCTAATAAGGAATATGCACACAGTCGTCTCATGGTAAAAAATATTATTTTGGATCTTATTCTGCGCGGATACGAACATTCGTTCTGCCAACTGTAACCAACTTCCCTGAAATATCTTTGTTCTCCAGTTGCCGAAGAACGTTCCCAAGTATTGGATGCATTTTTTCGGCAGTTTGATCCACCAATCTTAACCGAATAATACCAGAATGAGACTCCAGTGGAAATGACCGGATATCGCTGAAGTCAGCATTATAGGTCAATAGAACACGTTCCTGTTGAATGGCTGTTCTCAGGACTTCCGCATCAGAAGCCGTCGCAAGACCGGAATCCCTGGTACTGCCTACATCATGGCCAAGCGAGCGAAGATAGTCCACTGTCTCTGTCATGACATTCTGATCGCAGAAAATACGCATGCAGACTTTCACGCCGTAAGAAGGATTTCTTCATCCCTAACTACTTCTCCGGCATATTCCAGGGCCGCTTTCACATCTTCATCCGTTAATTCAGGATAATTCCGAAGCACTCTGGCCATATCATATCCGCCAGCCATCAGACTGAGGATATTACTAACCATGATTCTGGTTCCCCGAATGCACGGTTTGCCGTGACATATTTGCGAATCTATGACAACACGTTGGTTCATGTTTTGTACTATAACCTTTCTTCTCTCCTTTTTCAGCTATTTTTGTTCATTATTTTGGATCGAGTCATTTTTACATTTCAGGCATCAACTCGGTCTGATATCAAAAGAAAAAATTATGGCCTCACCAGACGTGGCTTCGGACAGAGACAGGGGCTGGCCAGAATGTGTTGGGGCAATATACCAGTTTATTTTGCCCCATGCATCGAGACATTCGTACTGGTTCTTGACGACGCCATTCACGTCTACTATCTGCAGCACTGTCCCAACCTGGTCTATAAGACAGGACCTGAACCTGTAACATTCAGCATGCAAAGTGCTTTCTCTGTGAAAACCAGAAACGGTGTCTCGCGCCAGGCAGATCCGCCCCATTCATGTCCAGTCCAAGCCAGAATGCCATGACTAAGGAACCGGCACCACATCCAGCTGATCCAGCTGCACCTGCGAGCCGGTTATCTTGCCTATCTTCCACCTGTACCGGGAACCTTTGAATACCATTGCGACAACTTCGCCTTCCTCCATCATCTTGCCGTTAATCCGCACAAAATGCTTATTATTCTGGGAGACAAAGCCGCTGATCTTGATCTTCTCCCGCGCCAGGGCCCACTCATGAGCTTTCTCATCCTGCATCTTCGCTTGATCGGCCTCTTTGGGATGGGGTACGGCTACAACGGGGGTTACCGGTGATGTAACGGGAGGCGGAACCAGGACGTTCTGGGCGGGAGCTGCAGGAGGAGTGACCGGAACAGGATATGAATCAGCTTCCTCCAGCTCCCTCATCATAGCTTCTGCTTCCGTCCGCTTTCTGTCAGCTTCGGCTTTAAGCCGCAGGGCTTCTGTCTCCATCGCTCCCTGGTCCTGGATTTTCAACGGTACGTGCTCCCGTTTCGGCCCGTGTGCCTTTTCATCCTCTTCTATTATCTGTTCCATAACAGCCACAGCCTTGGGCTTAGCCGCTTCCTGTGGACTTCCGAATATCGCGTTAATAATCAAGACCTGCACAAATACTATTACAAAATGGACCGCTACATACGAAATCACCACAAGCACCGATTTCCAGAACGAAATCCAGCAGAAGGACCCTATCATTACAGCCATGAACATAATCTGCGCGGCATAGACAACAAGCACCCCGTACTTGCTTAGCATCGCCATTATCAGCACATTGCCCAGGGTAACCCCGGCCACGACCATTGCCACCTTGGGAAGACTCGTATCCGCCTCGTGTTTTGCAAGAAGGTAAAGAATCGCCCTGAGAATCAGGGCCTGTATAATGACCTGGCCGACCATTCCTCCAAACATCATAAGCACACCCTCCTGTACGCAAACATATGCTCCGTTGCCGCCAATCACACTATTTCATGGCAAGGACTGCTGCTGCATGCCTGGCATAATGCCCGCAAAGGTCATCAGCATACCGCTTGAGCGTCTTCTCTCCAAGTCCCTCAAAGTCGCCGCATCGATACAGAGCCTTGGCAAGTACAAGCTCTTTCAGCTCTTCGTTTCTGGTCGAGTTGTCCGTAATACCCTCACGTGACTTCTCAAGGGCTTCGCGAATACTGCAGGCGGAGTGGCCTCCAATTTTGTCCTTTCCCAGCAAACCTGCCAGCACTTCAGCAGAACTTGAATCCCTGATCGTTTCAAGCGCAACAGCCATGGCACGGAAATGGGAAAATTCTTTCTCTGCATCCAGCTTTTCAGCAAGCCTGTGAAGGTGCGGAAGGAACTCTTTCCTGCCCGTCCGCCCGGCGGCAATTATCATGCTGTCAAGCGGACTTGTGGACCGTCCGTACTGGCCCATGCCTCGGTAATTCCACCCGGCATCCCAATGCTGGCTTTTTTCTATCACGGCAAGCAGTTCCTTCCAGCCGTCATTCTCTCCATACATACCCAGCACAGAAGCTATGGCAAGCTTCTGATCACCGGCTGCAACGGCCAGCTGTTTCTTAAGAAGAGGAAACGACAGGGCGCGGTCCCGCAGAATAGTCACAAGTCCGTTCATGCTCATGTCAAGCTTGCCGATCGCTTCCTGCACTGCGGTCTCGTTTACCTTCGCATTGTCCTCGAAACTCAGGCCAGGAGGAAGAATTCCCATGTCCTTCAACTTCTTCTGGACCGGCTTGAGGTCAACAGCGCGGAAATCCTTTTTTTCGGCTGTCGAGACGGCACTGAGCAAACCGACCGCATAACCCTGGTTCTGCAGGCAAGGCTGCATTCGCAGCAGAGGCATCGCGTCCCGCTGCGCCGAAAAACCCAGCCCGGTCACAATAATGTTATCAAGCCCTTTTGGCAGCAGGGCGCGCAGCGGGACGGCGGCATCAAGGCTCTTATGGTCCGGCGGCCGGAGCTGGAAGAATGGATCAACAGAGAAACCATGCGAATCAAAGTTGCTCCTGTGATAGGAAACGCTGTCAGGATAATTTCGCCCGCTGATAATATCCAGGGCATTAACTTCAACGTCACCAGCCATCCTGCGCCGCTCACGGGTCTGCAGCAGTTTGCCAAGGTCATAGGCCGTCTTGTACTTCTTCTTGCCTACGATAAAAATACGCGTGGCATCGAACACATCGAATTCGCTGATGAAGGCCCAGTCTGTGTTGAAGTAGCCTTTACCAGGATTAACTGCAGGGAGACCAGCGCCCTGGATAGCCGCATGTTCTGCATTCGTATATGTATAACCTGCACCGGCGGCGATTGCCGCATCCGCACTTCCGGTGGCATCAATCACGCGCTCGGCAAGCACAATGCCCTTCCCCATGGGCGTGGCAACGACAATTCCCCTGACGGTTTTGCCGTCAACAACACTTCCGCAGACGGTTGCGCCGAACCAGATGTCGGCACCGGCCTTGCGGGCCATCCTTCTGAACCATTCCATCTTCCACTGAACATTCCAACCGTTGTTACCTTTCTTACCCTTCTCAACGGCTGCTGTTCCCATCCCGGCCACCCCGGCATCCACGGTTTTCGTGTATCCTTCCCGGTAACCATAATAGTATTTACCAATGGCTCCCAAAGTCATGGTGCCGCCCAGTCCATGCAGCTGTTCTATCACAAGGGTCTTTGCCCCGTTTTCCGCGGCCGCAATCGCTGCCGGGGCACCTGCTGTCCCTCCTCCGACAACCACAACATCATACTTGCCGATAACGGGAATAATCTCCGAAGCAATCTTCACAGAATCCAGCCTGTGCTGGGGCCTTATGTAAGAGTTTTCGATCCTCGCCTCACCGGCCTCGATCTTTATCGTCTTCTCACTGCCACTGACAATCTTCCCGGGCTTCGCAGCCTTGGCCTCTTCAGCCGCCGCCTTGCCGACATGGGCGCCTGTCATGATCATGTGAGCCGGAGTTAACATTGTTTCCAGCAGTTTTGATGGAACATCCACACAACCGTTCAAGGCGTATATTGCCTTCCTTCCATGCGGGCGAGAATATCCCGGGGTTACTGAAGCAGGACCTTTTACGGACTTCTCGTCATAATTACCGGTACCCTCAAATTTCTCTCTGGGCAGCATGAATAACCTGTCAGCCGAATCAATCATTCCGGAATTCCAAGTCTGATCGCGTACAACCTGTTCGGCGTTCGCAATTGCCGGAAATGTGATTTCTTTCAGCGCCATCTCGAACCGGTAGTTTGATACCTCGTAGCTCTTTTCTTCGTATGAAATGGATTCTTTCCTGACCTTGTGCGGAAGCGAAGGCGTTGCCGTGCCTCCGACAGTTACAAAATCCACGTACTGCGACGCATCGCCGCGCGGCACAAGAGGAACTCCCGCCTTGCGAAGCGCCGTTCCGTAAGGCGTGGCATCAATGATGACCTTCGCCCTGATAACCTGCTCGCCGCTCCTGTTGGCTATGACTATTCCAGCAACATTACCATCAGGGTCGAACAACATATTGCTCAGGTAACTGCAAAGTAGAAAAGGAATGTTCTTTTCAAGAAGCAGCTGGTCCAGCTTCTTCTTCACATCGAAAGGGGTTTTAACCTTTCCGCCAGGAAGCAGATCCCCGTACATGGACGTGGCTGATGTATCAGGAGTTTCCCAGTAACGGTATGTTGCACAGATATCTTCACCGAGGTAAGGTTCTTCAGCCGCCAGGAAGACTTTTGCGCCGTTTGCAGCCGCTTCGCATGCCGCCGCAACTGCCGCAGCGCCTCCGCCTACAACCGCAACGTCCACATCATAAATCACCGGAAGCTCGCACTTCGGACGTTTGCACGCAATCGCATCACCAGCCAAGACACGCGTCTGGGCGGAAGAGTTCCACGTGTAGAGCGTCGTGGTGCCGAGCATTGCCGACAGGCACGATATCCCCCTGATAAAATCGCGGCGGCTGATTGATTTCATGTGATTTCCGATCTCTTATTAGCCTTATTTCCCTTTTCCATACGGAAGAAGAGTGCGCTGGTGATACTCCACTCCATCCTTGTATCTGACAATGATGGACCACTCCCCGGGCACCCACGCCTTTGCCTGGTCCCTTATGTAATGCCAGTACCCTGATCCGTCAAAGAAATACTGCAAGACCTGCCGTGACGCCGGAATTCCATAAGGGCCAATCCACTCCGAACTGTCGACAGCAACGAAAGGTTTTTCAGCCTTGAAGCAGATTCCAAAAAAATGAGTAAACGGCGTCATTTCCTTCGGCATTTTATCACGGCTGTACCAGCTGGGCGTGACAATAAATTCCTTCATTCCTTCCGGAACACTGTTCATGGCATCCTTGCAGTACCTGCTGTGGAATCCCCCGCAATCAGCGCCCAGTTTCCACATCCTGTTTACTTCGCTCTCACTCCTGTCCAGCGCCAGGGCAAGCCTTGCACCCAGGAACGCCGCCAGTGCCTTGAGATCCTTGTCTGACGCCTTATCGGCGAAGCTCGCCAGCGCGTCAGCATAGTCCGCCCTTTTGGAAAAATCCTGTTTCATTGCCAGGACTTTCAGGAATTCCCTGAATTCGGCGGAATTCTCCTTCAGCAGGCGCCGCATCATCAATGAATAATCACCCATTAACGGGGAACTCAGGTTCAGCAAGGCTGCTTCCGACAGCTTGATCGCCTCCTCGAAATTTCCGGCAATTGCCTCGTTCCACGCCCAGGGAATACCGCAGTCCGAATAATCGGGCCTGCGGTACATATCAGGTTCCGGGACGAGCTTGCGGAGCTCGCGGGCTTTTTCGACAAAGCCTCCTTCATAAAGGATGTGTATGAGTTCGTATATTTCGTTACAGGAATCTGTTTTCTTCCTGGCTCCAAGCAATTTCCTCAAGTCTCCGCATATCCGCCCTTCCGAAAGTTCCAGGATGATCTTCCGGATCCTAAACGGCTCCCTGATATACTCTGTGACGCAGGAATCAGGATCATTCATCATTGCTGCAACAGCTTTATCGAATGCCGCCCGGTCCCGGTTCCTGAACGCAATTTCCGAGACAAGACTCAGGAGCACGGGATTTCCCTTCCCGGTTTCCCCGAAACTTATGCCGAACTTCCTGGCCAGTTCGGGAAAATTCTCCACTACTTCACGCCACCGCCAGCTGTATTGTTCGTCCTTAATCTTAAGGCATAAATCGAGAATCTTGTCCTTCATGTCGGATTCGGAAGGAGGAGTCTTCCAGGCAATTTCACTGAAGCCCCAGAGCGTGTCATATTCTTTGGGCTCATTATAATCCCCGAGAGAGGCTCCCTTAAGATCATAAGAGAGCCGGAACAACTTGGACATGTGACGTTTATCTTCCGATGACGGAACCTTCGCGGCGATCTTTTCAAGGTCAACCGATTTACCTTTAATGATAAGACAATTGGGCCCCCATTCTATAGGCTGCGGAGAGTCAATAAGGACCTGCGGGAACCTGACCCAGGCCGCTTCCCTCACCGCTGACGGACATTTGCCATCCTTTTCAGTCTCAAGCACTTTCTGGATTTTGTCCTTTACGCTGTCCAGGCGCGCTGGTTCACCGGCCATCATCACAGCCGCGGCAAAAAGGGCAACTTCTCCAGTTCCCGCCTCCTTTCTGCCCGCCCTGGCGCCAAGCTGGTCAAGCAGGTCCTTGAGATCACCCTTCTTAATGCCGTCCTCCACGATAAAACGCACAGCCGATTCTGGATATTCCCATTGCCCGAACTGGGTCCGGGCGGCAAGCATTTCAACAACATTGCTTCGTCCCACCGAAGCCAGGCCGGACGGTCCGAGTTCCTCGAAGAAGAAATCGAGAACATTCTTCTGGGAATAATCCTGGGCAGCGGCAATGACTTTTCCAAGAAAACATTCCCCGGAGGCACAGATGAATTTCCTGTAATATTCAGCCTTGCCGGGGTCAATATAGATCCTTCCGTGAATCCTCCGCAACAGGTCCGTCAGCTCCCATGAATTGTTCACCACATCCTGCGGCGAAGCCTTTTCCAGGGTTTTCGCAAGAGCATCCAGCGTCTCCGTCTTCCCGGACTGGTTATACAGCATTATCGAAGCCGTGATTGCCGTCTGGGGATACTGATTCGTGCTTAATCGAGCAAGCAGGTCCCTTGCTGCGTCCGTATCCGCGAACGGTTTCACTGCATTGAAATAGGCGTTATGAAAAGCAATCCTGCCGTCCAGGAATTTCTTCTCTATCCCTTTTATAATATCTGAAGAATATTTCCTGTATCCTGGAATATTGAGGATTTCAAACCGGTCGAACGGACTGAAGAACGAGCTGTGCCCTCCGCCGTTAATTTTGCCGCTGTCTCCGGAACAACTCGTCCATTCAGTGTTCAACAGGTCTATGAACGCAGGCATTGCCTCCCTGTTCCCTGTCTTCACAAGCACGGCGGCAATCGCACCCTTGCGCTTTACCGCCGAATCCAGCATCGGCAGCCACCCCTTCAGGTCAACATCTTCGGGTATGTTCCACAGCAGGCTTTCCAGGTCCATGGAGCAGAAACTGCTGTCTTCATTTCCCAGCGCCCGCTTCACTGACTCCAGCAGTTCCCTGTCATGCCATTCCTCTTTCGTCAGCTGGTTGAAAAAGGAGAACGTCGCAATCCCCCATTTCTCAGCACACAAATTCATCCAGACAATAACCGCCTTGATCCGCTGTTCGGCCGGGAAGTCATCAAGGCTGAGCCCCCTGGCGTGATCATAGAAATTCTGGTTCTTCTGCGCCTGCTGCGCCTTGTCATACATCTCCCTGCAGTACTTGAGCTTTGCCAGGCAGGGCGGACAGTTTATCCACATCTTGTATCTTACCTGGAAGTCCTTATGGGGATTGGCCTCCTTCCAGCTTGCAAGAACCTGCTCTGCGCGCTCTTTAATTTCAGGATCATCCGTTTCCTTGATGAGCTCCCGGAGAGTGCCGGCAGCATTGAACCTGGTCATGAGCTCCATTGTGGCGGCTTCACGCTCGGCATGCTTGCCCGCCCCAAGCAGTGAAAACAATCTCTTGATTTCCTTTTCATCCCCGGCGACCAGCATATCCGCGGGAAGGCCGAGAGCCCTCTCAAGTACATCCTCCGGAAACTCGCCGTTGGCAACTTTACCGGACAGCAATGCCTGCTGGCATTCTGCAATGGACTTAAAACCGCCTCTTCCTGCCGCAACAGCAGAAACGGAAATAAAAGCAGCCAGACAGAAAACCATGCACCCAGACAATTTGTTCAAGCAAATCCTCCCAACGCGCCGCCAAGACAAGGCCCAACGCTATTCAAAGATAATATTAACCCCTTGCCTCCGGCGTTTCAAGCATTCAACCTTCGATGGAGTGCCTGACTTTCCGGCACACATGCCTTGCCCAGCGGGAAAATAGATGCAATCATACTCAATCTGGTTCCGATATAAGTCTGGCTCAGAATTACAGGAGAGAAACTTCATGAAGCTTATTACCTGCAGAAGACCGGTTGTCACTGCCTTTTTACTTATGCTCTGCACAGCATCGTTTGCCGGCCCGGAATACGACGCGCTCAAAACCAGGCTCATGAAAGGCTGGAATACCTGGGACGTAAGTAGCATGGTTAAACAGGTCCTCCTTCCTGACGGGTTTTCCATCGACTGCGTAGTCAACGTAGGGACCCAATCATGCCGCAACGCACGCATGGGGAATGCAAAGATCTTCCCGGGCAGGCATTCCGCCAACGGCTCTTATACCGACATGGAACTGGAGTTTAACGGACCGCGCCTCCGGATACAGACGGCCTGGACTGCCGACACCAACCTCGTAATGCTCATCACCCCGGTCTCAAATATCACCACCGGCACATTTATCCAGCTCGAATGCGCCATGCTGTGGGACAAACCCGGAGAAATAACGGAGGAGAACGGCGTCACCAGGGCAGTGCTTCCGGACAAAACAATAAACGTTTATACGACTAAAGGGCCTGCAAACAGGATTCCCGTCACGGCCGGCGAAAGCATCGGCATTTCCACCGGCGAACGCCGTTCCATCGAACAGATCAGGGCCATCATCGACAACGGCCTGGCCGCGTTTGAAAAAACCTTTGAAGCCTGTAAACAAGATCCCGACGCCTATGATGCCGCACTGGCCAACAATGCCGTGACGGCCTGGAATGTTATTTACGAACCCTCGGGAAAACGTGTTATTTTTACGGTATCTCGCGACTGGAGCGTTGCGTGGAAAGGTTACGTGATGTTCTGCTGGGATAACTTCTTCGGCTCCTACCAGATATCGCTTTACGACAGGGACCTTGCCCTGGGAAGCGCCATCGAGCATATCCACAACCTCACTCCCGGCACCAACGGCTTCGGAATGTATATGCCCAATTACGCATGTCCCTACGGCTGGCGTCATGAGCCGCCTCTGTCGCCGCGGTCCCAGCCGCCGGTCGGATCGCAGATGACGTGGGAAATTTACCGCCACTATAAGGAAAAATGGTTTTTAGAAGAAATGTATCCCAACCTTCTGAGCTGGAACCGGTGGTGGCCGCAGTACCGGAAGACCGGTGATTATCTATGCTGGGGCGCTTTTCCCCCTTCGGCCAACTGGCAGGGAGCAGCGTACGAATCGGGACTGGATAATTCCCCGATGTACGACAACGTGCCTTTCAGCACCAACATCAACCAGATGCAGCTCGCCGACGTCGGCCTCATGGGCATGTACGTCATGGACTGCCGCATACTGGCAAAGATTGCCGGCGAGCTGGGAAGGAATTCCGAAAAGAAAGAACTCATCGCCAGGGCCGCGGAGTACGAAAAGAAACTGGCAGCCCTGTGGGATGAGCCTGCAGGTGTTTACAAAAACAAGCGCACCGACAACAACACCGTTTCGGACCGCATCTCCCCAACCTGCCTCTATCCAATGCTCGGACATGTTCCCACAAAGGCGCAAGCGGCAAGGACCGTGCAGAACATCCTCCTTAACACAAACAAACTCGGCGGCACGTGGATGCTCCCTTCTATTTCGCGCGACGACCCGGCGTTCAAGGACCAGGACTACTGGCGCGGCCGTATCTGGGCGCCGATGAACTGGCTGGTCTACTGCGGGCTCTGGAACTACGATCTGCCGGAGGCCCGATCCGCCCTGGCGGCCAACTCCATGAAGCTTCTTCTGCAGGAATGGCGCAACCGTCGCTATGTGTGCGAGAACTATTCTGCCTTGGACGGTACATGGAACGGTTCGGGCGGCCACGACAGGTTCTATACCTGGGGCGCCCTCCTGGGTGTCATGGGCCTTATCGACAAGGGATTTGTTCCCGCGCCCGATCCGGTCAAACCTGAACCCAAAGGCTGGTTCGGCAGGAAATAAAGCACGCGTTTAGTTCTGGCCGAGAAGTTGTTTGATGCTGATCTGGATCTCAGGATCGGGATTCCCGAGCTCTTCCTCCAGGAACGGCATTGCCTGGACGCCGATTTCCTTCAGGCGTGTCCTTGCTGCCGACCTTACCTTTGAATCGGAATCTCCAAGCTTTTGAATCTGCGTTTTTATCTCCACGACCAGTTTCTGATCAACATCTTCCTTTTTGACCGGTTTTGGTATAATCCATTTTTGCTCGGCAGCCTTTTTGATAAATTCATCCTCCTCCATGGTCTCCACGCTTCCATCTGCAAGAAGAACATCCCGCTTGCCCTTGAATGCAAAGGGCGAAGCAAGAAGCATTATACCGGCATCGCTTGCCGCGGTCATCCCGGTCCGGTAAAGAAAAGGCGTTTTCTTTCCTGTCGCCGGATCTGTCCACAGAATCATATCTTTCTCCCGGAGAAATGCCGTGGGCGCGACATTAAGAACATCCAGCTTCGGCGGAAACATTTCGGCATTGTCCATGGAATACATGACTATCGCCTTGCCGAGCTGGCTCATTTTACTGGCGTTCTGAATTGCTATCTCTGCCATACCGGCATCGTTTGTTTCAGCCCGCAATCCAGCCTGCGCAAGAAACACCAGACAGAAAGCCGCTGCACAATAAGCCTGTTTCATTTTATCTTCCCAAGAATTGAATATTCGATATTCAAAATTATCTGCTTCGGACATCAGTGCCCTGCTACTTCTGGTACCTGACTACAACGTTGTCAACCAGGTCCATTCCTTCGCCCGCACCAATGATGAATGCAAGCGTGTGGGCACCGGAAGTGACCGTGAAAACCGGTGAAGTGTAACTGTCCCACTTTTCACTAAGCCTGGACACCTCAACGGTCATGACCGGCTTGTCATCAATGGTTACCGTCAGCGGCACGCCTGTCGCCGTGTAACCTTTGCGCTTCACGGCATCGAAACTGACCGTATACTTCCCCTCGTCGAAATTGATCGACTGCCTGAAACTGCTGCCCGCGCCGCGCAGGTGCGCCGTACATTGTGTTCCATCAGGTGAAGGCGGAGCCGTGATCGGACCCTTGAGATGATTTATGCCGGACTCGGCCTTGTTCTTGAAAATCCACGTGGCGCCTGGCGGATTCTTCCCAATGGTTTCATCATATTCATCAAGGAAATCGAACTTCTCAAAGCTGTGGTTGGCGACGCTGACCGCTCCAAGCGCGGGAACAATCGTCACAGTGTATATCCTTGTTGATCCATCCGCCGCCGTGATCACATATTTCAGCGGCCTCGTAAAATCATTGGTTGAGCCGGACGCCGGCTTGCCTGTGACCAGCTTTGACCCGGTCTTGTAGGTCGGCGCCAGCTTCGTAAGGTCAGTTGACTTCGGGACTTCCACACGAATGTCGTTTCCCGAAATCATGGCATCAGGCATGCCGGGGAAAACGAACTCCAGGATGGTCGCAACAGGACCGCCTTTCAGTTCGGCAACAATCACTGTTGGATTCTCATCCAAGGCGACAGGCGATGGGTCCGGAACAGCAATGCTCGGAACCCCGTTATCCGCAGTCACGATTGTCAGCTTCTGCTTCTTCGAGTCGGCAAGGAAATATGCCTTTGAAATCTTTGTGGTCAGCTCGGGCAATGTCAGCTTGCGGTCAGCCGGCAGTTTATCGACACAAATGTAGAGAAGGTCGCCTTTACTCGTAACCCATCCCCACGGAAGGCTGTGCGTAAATGGGCTTGCCGAAGTACCGTAAATCGCTTCGCCATTGACCTTCATCCATTCGCCCACTTTTGCCAGGCGCTCCAGCGAACCTTCGGGAATCTGGCCAAGTTCATCGGGGCCGACATTGAGCAGATAATTACCGCCCTTGCTGGCAATCTTGCAGAGATTGCGAAGCAGGTCCGCGGTCGATTTCCAACCGCTGTCACCCTTGCGATATCCCCAGGTGCCATTGATGGTCATGCAGGTTTCCCAGTCCTTGCCGGGGATTCCGTTTGCCGGGATGTTCTGTTCGGGTGTTGAGGTATCTCCATGGAATGGACCGCCCAAACGGTCGTTGGTTATGATCTTCGGGTTACATTCCATGACCGCCTTGTGGATGCGTTCGTGCTGCTCCCCGCTGCCGCCGCCCATGTCGAACCACAGGATTGCAATATCACCGTAGTTCTTGAGTATCTCACGTAAGTGCGGAATTACGATCTCATCGGTATATTTGTCATAATCCCCCTTGCTGGCCGGATCCCAGTTGCTCAGCGCGCCGCCGGGGTGATGCCAGTCATAGTTCTGCGAGTAATAGAAACCGAACTTCATGTTGTGCTTGCGGCAGGCTTCGGCAAGCTCCTTAAGCGGGTCTCGTTCGAATGGCGTCGCATCGACAATATTGAAAGGACTGGCGGCGCTCTTGAACATCGCAAAGCCATCATGATGCTTGGCCGTGATAACTATGTATTTCATGCCCGCATTTTTTGCAGTAAGAACCCATTTCCCGGCATCATATTTCACCGGGTTGAAATCGCGGGCAAAAACGGCATATTCAGCAATCGGAATTTTGGCATTAAACATGATCCACTAGGCGTAGCCGCCATACTGTTTCCCTTTCCATTCACCTCCCAACTGGGAGAAAAGGCTCCAGTGGATGAACATGCCGAACTTGGCCTCGCGCCACCAGGCCATGCGGGCATCGTGCTGTTCCGGTGTCTCGTTGCGATCCTTAAGCACCGGGCTATCAACAGGGGTTTTTGCCGCCGCATGCGCAGGCACAACCAGGAACAGCATCGCAGTAAAAATCGCCGTAATGACGAGTTGTTTCAATGTTTTGTTCATATTGACACTTTCTTAATCTAACATGATTGACCACAGGTCCCGGCCTCCCCTGGAACCGGGACTGATTTCACAGGCAAGAAGCAATACATTTACGGCTTGCCCGTGGAGTCTGCATCAGGAACTCAGCACGAGTCAACGGCAAATCAGCCGGGGAATCGTCCCGCAGGCATTATCCTGCAGGCAAATGAATTTTAAGGTTTGATTATTAAACAAAAAAAGCAAACATTTGCGAGGATGTGGAACCATTACAATTTACACTGCGGTTAGGGTTGTAACGGAATATCCGGCTGGAGAACAGGGACAACATGGATATTAAATTTCAGTGTGTCTCCTGCAAGCAGCGTTTACAAATCGATGCGCAGGATGCTGGCATGGAAATATCATGTCCTGCCTGTGGAACCACACAGACAACACCTGTTTTAATCAGCAAACCGGCCGAAGTATCCACCGCAGCAAGGCTCACACCAGTTCTTGCCGCACCTGACCGTCCATCCGACCCAGTCGGCAAAACGGCAAATCATTCCTTCCGGTACGACGCCTTTATCAGTTATCGCCACTGTGAACCTGACAGGAAATGGGCCAAGTGGATGCACCAGTCGCTCGAAACATTCCGGACTCCAAGCCGCCTTGTCAAGACACAGGGACTTATGCCGCGCCTTCAAAGGGTGTTTCGCGATGAAGAAGAACTTCCGGCCTCTGCAGATCTAAGCCAGGAAATAGAAAACGCGCTGCGGGAATCAAGGTTCCTTATTGTTGTGTGCTCGCCTCGAACTCCACCGTCAGAATGGGTCAACAAGGAAGTTCAGCGTTTCCGCGAGATGGGTCGGCATGACCGGATCATCGCCCTGTTAATCGAAGGAGAGCCATCGGAATCTTTTCCTGTCTCACTGGTTGAAATACGGCAAACCATCACCGACAGCAATGGGGTATCAAGGGAACAGATTGAAGCCGTTGAACCATTAGCCGCGGACGTCCGCCAGGCTAGAACTGAGTCTGCGCGGCATCTCAAGCGCATGGCTAAACTGCGAATACTGGCATGCATACTTGGATGCCGGTTTGACGACCTCCGCCAGAGGGAACAGGAACGTAGACGCTCACGCACCATTACTGTCACGGCCCTGGCCGTCATATTGACAGGCATACTGGTGGTAACCGGACTGGTTACGCAAAAGGAACTGTTTCGCCAGAAAGAGTCGGCGGCAACCGAGAATTACCGCAACACCATTCAATTCGTAAAGAACAAGATTGAAAGTCGATTGACCGATGAAGCCGAGGCCATGCTGTGGAAAGTACCGGAGACAAAAAGAGGATGGGAATGGGGAAGGCTGATGCGCCTGTGCCACCAAGACCTGCTTACACTCAGGGGCGCTCCGACCAGCCGGCTGGCAAAGACTTCAGATAATGGTGAGAAACAAGGCCTGGCGGGAACAATAACAAGCATTCTGTTCTCTCCCGACGGCAGACGATTAATCACCGCCGCAAAGGATGGAATGGTTAAATCATGGGACTTAAACAAGGCCAAAGAAACAGGCTGCCTTGAGAATATTTACCCGGAATATCTGACATTCTCAAATAACAGGACGGACCTCTTGTATTACAGCTGCCCCACCTTGGGCCGGACCAGAAATTTTAGCTGGCAACAGGGTACGATCAAATATGAAGGGACAAGCCTCTATCTTGCCGCCAGGGCCGTACCGTTATCAGCGATTCAGCCCGGGAAACAGCGTCATTATCCCGTAATCGGAACGGCGCCACCACGGCTGATCTTCTGGACCAGGTCAACTAATTCAGCTGCAAGCGAAGCCATTATGCCGGGCCAGGCGGATACACCGCCAATTGAGAGCCGCGGGGCGGCCAGAATTTACGATGTAGATACCGGGAGAGAATTGCTGGTGGTCGAAGGCCATAAAGGTTACGTCACATGCATGTATATGACAGCAGACGGTACACGCGTAGCCACGGGTTGTTCCGATGGAGAAATCAAGGTCTGGAACATTGAAACCCGGAACGAACAGAAATCCTTCCGCATTCCAGACTCTGCCATCAGCGCAATAACATTTGACCCTGGGCTGAAACACCTCGCCGCCGGTACTGAGAACGGCACGTTCAGGATATGGGACCTAGACAGCGGAAACGAACAGTTATCCATGAATGCGCATTACAAGCCCGTAACATCCCTTGCATTCTCTCCCGACGGCAGGTGTCTTGCCACGGGAAGCGATGAACATACTGTAAAATTCTGGGACGCTGAATTCAATCTCTGCACAAGGATGTTTACAGATGAACACTACTGCGCAATTTCGCCCGACAGCAGGACACTGGCAACCATCTTCAACGGTCCCACTGGTGAAACAGAAATCCGTTTGAGGGACATCACTCAATTTCGGAATTATTACGCAATCAAAGGTGTAGGCGGAGGCGGGTGTACACTGTCATTCTCTCCAGACGGAACACTCATTGCGGCGGGGTTCTACCCCCGTAAATCACTTGACGGTTCTGCCTGTTCAAATGGAATCGAACTATGGAATATTAAATCCCGCTCCAGGATAAAAACAATAAGCACGGAGGATCAGATAGTCATGTCCGCCTGCTACTCCCCGGATGGAAACAAACTGGCAGTTAAAATGGTTAATTCAGGAAACCACAACGAATATGCTGTGTGGGATCTGGCAGCAAAACCAGACCCTGCCATGAAGAAGTACGAGCGTGCATTGGGATTTGCTTTCACCGCTTCTTCATCACCGCTACTGGTCGAAAGCCGGAAAACCGGTTTCTATATCACAAACGAAGACAAAAGGTCCGAAAAGAAGCTTGCCGATGTGGGAAGCCGAAGCAGACCGGCTTTCTCACCAGATGGTAAACTTCTTATATTCAGAGGAATCAATGATGCCGCGGTATTTGAAGTAGAATCGGGGAAAAAACTGTACACAATCGAAGGCCAGGCAGGGGTCCTGCAGGCAGTGGGCTTCTCTCCTGACAGGAAACGCATTCTTGCCGGCAGCAGCGAAGGTGCAGTCAGAATACTGGACTCTGCTGATGGCCATGAACTGGTATCCTGGAAGATGGCCGGCAGAATGCACATGGACTCGAGCCTGTTTTTCTCTCCCGACGGACAGCATCTGCTGGCTGAATATATTGAGGGAATAAGCATCTGGAGCGCGTTTCCTTCCGGCATCAAACAGGCCCAGCTCGAAGAAGAAAAACTCAAACAATATCGGCTCTGGCTCGAGCAAAAACGTTAAGCCGGGACAATACTCCCTGGCCGCCGGCCGAATGGAAAGAGGAATCTGGATATCAAGCCATAGTCATCTTAATTCCTTGCCATACGATGATCTTCCACTACCATACTGCAAATGAGAAAGACGGAGCTCCTCAGTGAAAGCCTGGTCCTGGGTGGCAGCGTTGCACTCGTATTTGGCATCGGGTACCTGGATTTCATCAGCGGATGGGAACTTGGCTTCTTTGTATTTTATTTCCTGCCAATAGCCATTGTTGCATGGAAGCTGGGATTCGGTAAATCTTATGCGATCGCAACCCTGTGTACTGTTATCTGGTTTGTTACCGACTGGACAGCCGCTCAGCACTACAGCATCTACTATGTTTACTGGAACACGTTTATCCATCTTATTGCCTATATCGTAATCGCTTACTCTGTCGCTAAAATTCGCACATTGATTGATCTCGAGAAGGAAACATCCCGGCAGCTGCAGAAGGCACGCGACAGCCTCGAGGTGAAACTGGAAGAGCGAACCCGTGATTTAAAAAAGATCCATCTGCAGCTGGCGGTAAAAGAAAAAATGGCCTCTGTTGGCCAGCTGGCCGCAGGAATTGCACACGAACTTAACAACCCCATGAGTTTTGTCGCAACCAATTTCAGCACATTGCAGGAAGACATAGGCGCATTCAGGGACGTCGTTTCTTTCTACAGGGAGATTCTGGAAACACTTCACAAGAAAGGCATGATTGACGAAAGCCTTTTCAGGGAAATCAAATCGCGAGAGGACGCTGTTGCATTGAATGTTACCGGATAGTCTCGAACTCCATGGCGCGAAGGCAAGGAACAGTATCTACCGCAAGTCTTTCAGGGTACGCCAGTAATCCTGGACCATCTGCCGCTCTTCGGAACTTAGAGAACTTGCCGATTTCTTGTACCGTTCAATCCGTTTTTCCATTTCCGTAGCCGATAACTGTCCTGTCTCTGTATATTTCCCTCTCTTGATATCTGAAATTATCTTCTCATCAACGTCAACCTGATTGCCGCGCCACGGAAGCGCCTTCTTTGCATCATCCCTTGAAAGCTGCGGTTCCTCCTGTCCGGAAGTATTGCCATCTGAATCTTCGCTCTCGCGGTACTCAACAGTATCTTTCAAACCTTTTCTTCCGAATTGGATATTTATCTTGGTTACCGGTTCATCTTTCTTGTCTTCCGCTTCTTCACTGCCGCCAGTTTCGGAACCGTTTGATCCGATTTCACGGTCTTTGACATTTGAACTGGCTCGATGGACATTGGCAACACTGCCACCACCGCCTCCGATCTGAGTCGCCCCGGGATTTCCCCCAGTGCTCGAACTGCCGCTGTCTCCCGAAGAATTACCCGTGCCAGTACCTGTTCCCTGCCCCGAACCCTGCCCTTGACCACTGCCCGGGCCCTGGCCAGAACCTGAACCGGGACCCTGCCCTGCACCAGGACCAGAACCCGGCACTGGTGCAGAAGGACCAGGTGCCTGTCCTGCCCCGGGGGTTGGCCCGGCTCCATTTCCAGCACCGGGACCTGAACCACTACTCGGTGGACCTTTGGGAATACTCCCTTTTTCAGGCTGCGGGCCGGAGACCTGGGCGGCAGGCGCGGACGTTGCAGACTGACCTCCGCCTGGCGGTGTTGTCTGGGTGCCAGTATCAGCCGAACTGCTGCCTGGAGGGGGCGTGCTCCCGCTCGGCGGAGTCCAGCTTCCCTGTCCCTGGGCACTGCTATTCTGTCCAGCCGCCGATGAAGCTGTCTGGTTTCCGGCATTGCCACCCTGGCTGTTCTGACCGCCGCCCTGCTGCTGGCTGCCATTTGCCGGATTAGCCTGACCACCGCTGTTTTGAGTTTGCTGCCCGCCCTGATTCTGTGCGGTCTGATTCTGTCCCTGGGGATTATTTCCATTCTGATTGTTTCCGGTATTTTCACGGTTACCCGCCGGCGGCCTGTTATTTTCATCACTGCGATTCTGCTCATTTCCGCTCTGGCCCGGCACTGTGTCGCTGTTCCTGTTGTCGGCCACGCCAGGTGTTGTGAGCTCGCCGGATATTTTGCTGTCCGAGTCTTCCTTCGACGCGCCAGGATCTTTAGCACCGGCATTGCTGTCTTCCGTCTTGCCCAGGTTCACCGGCCCTGTGCTGTTGTCGACATCTTCTCCGCCCGATGCAGGATGCTGCCTAACAGGAAGCACAATATTCGCGATCTCGGAAAATGCCGACTTGCCAGGCTGGTATCGGTCCTGCATGGCAGCGCAAATGCCGATTACCCGGCCCTGTCTTGCGTCAAGTAGCGCTGTGTCCAGCGCGGTCTCCATACTGTACTGCGTGGCTGAGACCATTACGACCGACTGTGTAATGACAATCTTCAGACCATGGTAATCGGTTAGATAAAGCCATGCCGCCTGGATGCCATCTGCATCTTCCCCTTTAGCCCTGATTTTCAAAGATGCCGGCTCACTGGCGAGAACAGCTCCATTCAACGGCTCAATCAGTTCGACTGCGGGGGCGTTGTTGTTCTCACATACAACAGCATATTCTTCGCCTTTCTCCAGCTTATCACCGGGAGTATGCCATGTTATACAGAAACGGTCACTCTGCCGTACCCTGACCGCGGCGCGATAAAGCGAAGTCTCCCCTTCCCTGACCAGTGGAATTCCCGGATGCGAGCTGCTCCGCAATTCGAGTTGGACGAACGGGCAATACGCCATTCTTACCCGGAAAGACAGCAATGAACTCTCCCTTACTTTCAGGGGAAAATCACCGGGCTTTGCCTTGCGGACAGTCTTCTCAAGGGGAGTACAAATCTCCACCGATTCCAACCTTGGTTTCTGCGGATAAACATAAAACACCGCCTTGCCGGATTCCTGCTGTCCGCATTTGACCTTTATCGCAAAATCTTCGCTCTGCGGTGGAATTTCGGTTTCATAAACGAGATCAGAGCGGCGCCTGAGCGAAAGGACAAAATCCGGTTCACGCGAAAGCACGGAGATGCTCGCCACGCTTGCAGGTTCACGATCAAACTCTATCGAAAAGGGAATTGTTTTATTCCTCTTAACCCACTGGCAGGATGGCGAGAAGGAAACGACTTTAACGGGATGTTCAGTGTTTCTGAATGATGTCAGCGCCCATAAATACGAACTCACGGACTGTACCGGCGAGGATGCTGTTACGACATGGAATATGCCAATGGCCGCACCTAAACAAAGCAGGACGAAGAATACTGCAACCGGTCCCCTGTTCAGGCTGATCTCCCTGTCCGGGGGAAGTGATTCATTAAGCCTGCAGGTTGCAAGTTCGTATGCGTCCATTTTCTGGGCCCCGGCAATATCCCTTGAAAGCCAGAAATCGAGATCCTTCTCCTGCTCGGGAAACATGAGTTTTATGTTCTCTCCGGCACGCGAACGTTCATTGCGCAAACAATTGCGCGCCAGCATCCTCGTCGCGACACCGACGATGGCCAGCAGTATCCAGGCGCAGACCAGCAATGCCCTGTGCGACAGCCCGGTGCGGCAAAGGGCGGCATAGGTCATAGCGGCGCAAACCAGGCCGATGATGCCAGAAGCCGCAACAACTACATACGTCTGGATTCGCAGCGACCGGCGAATGCGCTGAAGATAAATATTGCCTTTTGATGTTGCCAGATTCATGCAGTCATCTTGCCTCTCATATGGCGTTCCAGCCACCATTCGGCCATCATCAGCATGATTATAACAAATGTCAGGATTAGTTCTATTGTTATGTTCCGTTCATGGATGGCAGCCGTCTCGTCCTTGTGGCGGTAAAGACGGCCCAACATGTTGCTTATGACTATTCCGCTGTCCTCGCAGTAGCCGAAAGAGTCTTTCGCTGTTCCACAAAGCGATCTCAGTGCAGCGGGTTCGAGATCCGTGTACCGCAATTCCCGGGGAGAATCCGGCGGCAGAAGAGGCCGCTGTTCCGACATAAGCTTTCCGTTTCGTGTTTTGGCAACTGCCTGAAGCCAGATCACGTCTTTGCGCGATGGCGAGTCAATCAACAGCTGCCAGGTATCACCTTTCCTCGCCGGCTGCACTGCGTGGATGTCTCCGCCAGAGGAAAACTGCAGCTTCATGCTCTCTATCCTGCGGGCGGTCGCCTCATCGGCAACCGAAATCTCAGCCTGCACCACCGGACCGTGCTCTCCCGGCAGTTCAAGGTTGATAGCCTCGGATGCCACGGAGACGCTTATCCACTTAAACAGGTCTGCAAGCAGCGACCTGAAGCCGGTCCGCACCGCCTGGTCATAATGAATGGCCCATTTCCAGGTGTTTTCAACAAGGAACACAACCATACCGGTTTTCTTCTTCGAGTTGGCCACTATCAACGGATAACTGCGCCCGTTGGGTGCCCGCGCGCTCAGGACCGTAACCGAACCGTCCGCCAGCACCGCAGAAGGAACAACATTGAGCGGCAGATGGCCGTAATTCCTGCCCGTCATGCCTGCGAATTCGGCGAACCCGTCTGTCTCCACAGCGCCGGGAATCTCATCATCCTTGCTTATCTGGATACGCTTGACACTGCCCTGCACTGGGAATCCGGTAATCCCCTCTCTCTGCCATTCCGGCAGATTCTTACCGGCGAGCAATACTAGCGGCAGGGCTCCGGATTTCACCGCTTCGAGCCATGCCGGCGGGAGCCGGCCAGGAGCAACGTCGCTGACGACAATAAAGCGCCATTCCCTCGGGTTCATCCCTTCGAGCTTCCCGGATTCCACCGTAACGGCCTCAAATGTGTCCTGGTATTGATCCTTCAGCAGACGGACCATCTGGACATTTTCGCTTCGCGGCGGGTTGTCCATGAGAAACAGGAACCTGTCCTTCCTGTCTGTGCGGAAAGAGCCGCGCAGGACGTTGTTGGATGATGATATTTCTCCCTCCAGCGGAGGAACTGAAACCTCAAAATAATGCCAGCCTGCTTTTGTGCCGGCCGGCACGTCAAAGGAAACCGTCTGCAGAGGCTGCGGCTCGCAGGTTACCCGGGTGACGCTGCCGCCATCAATGCTGAACGCCACAGGAAAAGCCGTAATGCCCCTGCCGGTACAGGCGATACCCGCATTGACCCTGGACGGACCAGACTGATTGCATGACACGCTCTGAACTGCAATGTCATACACATCCTGCGCCCTAATCCCGGCAACCAGGGCATAAACCAGGATGTTCCGGCCGGCGATGTTGTCAGTCAGGAACTTCGGCAGCGCAGTGTCTTCCGTCGCTCCGTCTGACACAACCAGCAGGGCGTCAGTATTTCTTTCGGTAATTGCCTTGATCACTGCGTTATTGAGACGGGTGCTGTCGCGGTCGAGGCGGCCCAGGTTCTTTTCCTCAACAAGATTCCCGCCAAAGTAAAGGCGGGTTACCTCGACCTTGCTCGATGCAAGGGCCCTGGACTGTACCACCACCTGCCGCCAGACCTGTTCAGCCAGCACTTCACGCGAAACAGTCCTGCTCGCCGGAAATCCCATGCTGAGCGACTTGTCCTGCAGGACAATAACATGGCTCGCCCGGCCTGCCGGATCCGGAATTTCCCTGTTGATGGTTTTCCCTCCCTGGAACATCTGCCACAGCAGTATCGCGGTCAGCAGGAGAATCGCCATCCTAAGGATCATTATCCTTGCCCCCGGCCTCCAGCCGACGCGGCGCACAATGCCAATGAAGGCCGCCGCGGACAGGCAGAATACCGCAACAATGGACAGAATAAGAATACCTGCTAAATTCATGCATCCTCACTTTTGGCGCGCCACCTGAGCCAGAGCATCAGGCTTTCAGCCGCGAGAAAGACAACCAGAAGGACAGCCGCTATTCCGCTCAGGTCATACTGATGCTCATAAACCGCCTTCCCTGCAAATGACATGAGCGAGAAATCCTTCGCAAGTACCCGGCTGGACTGGTCCAGCCATTTAACGGTTGTGTTTGGACGGGCGCCCTGCCACTCCGCACGTGTAACGACCCGCAGGTCCGGGGCACGGGGATAATTCACCACGCGTGTTATTGCATCTCCGGATTTTCCGAGCCGGTAGAATCCGGCGGCAGACAACGTCATCCATTTCGGATTCTCCAGGCTGCTCCGGATCTCCTGGCCGCTCCCATCGGGCAGGACAAGCGTTTTCCCTATTTCTTTCTGATCGAACCATTCGTTCAGGTTTACAGTGTCGCCAACAACTGGTTCGCCGGCCAGGCAGGCGTCAGTCGGATCAGGAAAGAGCAGCGACTTTACAAGCACGGGAAAGCCGGGGTGATACGCAAACGAGCCGTCACGCAGGGTCAATGGAAGGCCCAGAGAGAACACCATCGTGCTGTTTCCAGAAGAACATACCGCCAATACGAAACGATTCTGCCGTGTTTTTAGCAGGCCACGCGCCATGCGCCTGGAAACAGCCTCGCAGAGCACGGAACCGGAAGATTCCTGGAAAACACTCATAATGTTTGTCGCGGCGATCCCGGTCACCTTCAGCAATGCGGCCTGATCGAGCTGAAGAGGAAAGTCGCCGGAATTGAGCACATCAGCATCTTTCGCCCACGTTGGAAAGAAATCCGGAGCATTCCGGCTCAACCACTCCGGCATCTTGCTCTGCCCGGAAATGCAGGGAACACACAGGATGCGCGCTCCTTTCTCCGCCTCCGAGTCCAGCCATGTCCGCCATCCCTGGGAGAACGGCACGTTGCCGATTGCCACTATAACAGCTGCCCCGGGCGGCGAGTTGACAATCGAGGCTGTATCACTCACATGAACGATCTCGGCCTGGGGACGGATAGCCCTGATTGCCGCGGTTAGCACGTTATCTGCAAGGCGTGCCGCATCGTTGTCCTCTCGAAAGATCACTGCGCGGTTATCACGCTCCCACCCGGCAAAAGCGGAGAAGTAGAAACTCAGCCACGGATGGGCGGACTTCTCATTGAGCGCAACTTCATAGCACATGTTGCTGCTCTCCGGCGTCAACCTGATATTGACCGTATCGCTGAATCCGCCCCTGACAATGGCCGCAGGGCTGATTTCATGGCCGGCCTGATCATGAACGCTCAGCTTCATGTCTTTTGTCCGTTCGAATGTTCCGTCAAGCCGGCAGAGCCATTCGCTGTTCGAAACACCGTGGCTGCTCATTGTCACGGAACGGATAAAAGCGTCGGTTTGATAATCCGTGGTGTCGAAAAAGAAGACAGGCGCCGGGGCACTGAAGTCCTCACCGGCCTTTAATTTCCGCCACAACGCGGAATCGCGCGACGCCATTACCAGTACAAGTCCCTTCCGGCCGCTCATTGCCGTTTCGACCTGCTTCAGCGCGCGGCAGGCATCGCCTTTGAGAGGCATGGGCGACAAATTCCCGAGGACCCGCATGGCCTGTTCTTTTGGCAGGAATATCGGATCGCTCGAAATGCCGGTGGTTACGATCGCGCACCGCAGGTTGTCCGGAAGCGCGTCCAACTGCTTCAACATCCAGATCCGGCATTCATCCAGGCGTGTTCTCCCGTTCCTGGCATGCATGGCGCACAGGCTGTCATCCAGCACGATCCCGATCAGGGGATGCTCCAGCTCATTCTGTTTTTCAGCCAGATCAGGCAGGGACATTTTCTGGCTGGTCCGCCAGTACGGCTGGCCAGCCAGCAGGACGAGAAACAGAAAGGCAAACAGCCGGGCGAGGAGCAGGAGCAAGTCCTCGACGCGGCGGGTGCGCGCCTTTTTACGGAGCAGCGCAAACAGTTTCAATGAAGGCACAACCTGTATCCTCTGCTTCGGCTTGAGCAGGTGAAGGTATATCGGCCATGCCATAAGCGGCAGGGCAAGAAGCATAGCCGATACTATCAGGCCAATCGTCATGAACGGTTCCTTCTCTCCATCATCTCCAGTATCACATGGTCGTAGCGCATGCCCGTATCCATGGGAACGTAAACGATCTTCCTGGTCTCGCACTCAAGCTGCCACCGCGCGCGGAAATCACGGACGCACTGCTGGTGTTCCGCCTGGAGCTTCCTGATGTTGACAGGCAGAAGTTCGCCCGTCTCGCTGTCCTTCAAACAAGTTGAATCTGCAAAGGGCAGGACAATCTCGGCCGAATCCAGGATATGAAAGAGTATGATTTCGTTCCCGGTAGCCCCCATGATTGAAAGGGCATCGGCAACGGATTCCTCATCCTCTTCAAGGTCCGAACAAATGATAACCCGCCCGCGATGCCGCCTGGCATCGGCCAGCTCTCTGGCCAGGAGATAAAAAGAATCCCCTCCTCCCGGAGACAGCGAAGTAAGGACCGAGAAAATGCCTTCCAGCTGTTTTCTCTGGGCGCGCGGCGGGAGAATGTGCATCTGGCCGGCATCGTGCACCATCAATCCGACGCGATCGCTCGAACGTATATGCAGCAAAGCAAGGGCGGCAAGCAGGTTGCCGGCGTATTCCAATTTCGATATATGGTTCTTCCACCGCCACGCCATGGAACCCGTGGCATCCAGGAGGAGCGTGACTTCAAGTGATGTTTCGGCCTGGAAACATTTCACAAACAGCCTGTTGGTGCGGCCATACACATGCCAGTCAAGGAAGCGCAGGTCATCGCCCTCGACATACGGCCTGTGGTCCCTGAATTCGGTACTGAATCCCTTCTGCCGGCTGCGGTGGATGCCCTGCGCGATTCCCTGGACAATGGTCCTGGCAATCAGATCTATGCGGCCCGCCTCCTGCAGAACCTCAGGGTCGAATCTATTCTCATCATATTTCATGGTTGCCTATCGCGGGGTGAGCGCATACGTCATGATGTCGGACAGGAGCCGGATGGAGGATTCCATCTCATATGCCGGAATCTCCTGGTCCATTTCGTGGTCGAAGCAGCAGCAGAAGTCCGTTGGACTGTACACCACCACCCAGCGGCCTTCACGCTTTAGGCCATAAAGCGGCGCCCATTCCGTATTGAACGCCTTGCTGTAGGCTTTTGTTCCTTTAGCCGGGTTCGCAAGGCAGTCAAACGGCATCTTCCATATGCTGTCCGCGGCCGGTATCTTCTCCAGGTTGTCGTTCGGGAACATCTGCTTGATCATCCTGCGGAATCCATCGTCAAACCCCTTCTCCCCGCAGCAGTCACCAGCGAGCAGAAATCCTCCGTTCTCAATGTAGCGCCGCAGGTTCGCCCGTCCCTTTTCGTCAATTGCAGGGTCATCGTGTCCCGTCATAAACAGAACAGCGGCATTGAAGATGTCTTCGCTTGACGCTGCGGCACAGAAGGTTCCGTCAAACTTCGGCAGATCGGGCCTGCCTGCCATCGCCTTGCTCAACTTCTCCTCAAAAAGCTGGTCAGCCATGTCATCGCCCTGGTGATCAACCCGGACCAGCGGCTGATTAAATGTATTTCCTTTTTTTGCAGCGGAACGTTTTACGTCTTCAACCAGCTTGTCGCCGGCCACTTCTTTCACCGGCTCCGGCTTCTCAAGTTTCTGCAGGGGTTTCTTCGACAACAGGGCCCACGCCATCAGGTTTACCGCCAGCTTGCTGGCAGATGACTGACGGCTTTTATCGCCAGCTTTATTCTCGCCATTAAGCGTGCATGAAATGTCGCTGGTCAGCAGTATCACGCGTTTATGGGTGGCGCAGCCTACCCGCAGTTCCTCGACTCCTGCCTCAGAAGCCTTGATCTTGTACACCGTGGAAAGCAGCGGATGGTCTGCCTTAATTTTCTCGAACTTTCCCTTTCTTCCCGGGAACAAACGCGTGGCCATGATTTCGCGGAACGATGCGCCAAACTCCGTCTTCCCGCAGCAGTTCTCGGCAATCAGCGTACCGCCCTTCTCGAGGAATTTTCGAAGAAAATCAATTTCAGCGTCGCCGGCCTCGAAAGCCTTGTGGCCGTTAACGAACACAATGCTCGCCTTCGCCGCCGAAGAGTCTAACCCGTCAAGTCTTGCCGGCAGCCAGTCAAGCTTGCGGTCCAGTTCCTTCCCGGCAACTGAAACCCAGGCCTGCGCATCTCCATGATCGTTGTTCCAGTCTCCATTCCACTGCCATTTTGCAATCGCGATCGGAATTCGGCCCTTCGCCAGGAACAACAGGGCGAAGGCGTGGTTGGGATTGAAGTCCTGTGGCTGCAGCTTTCCGTACTGGTTGACGATTATTTCAGCCCCGTAACGATACCAGTCTATCTCGCCGATCTTGCTCAGGCCCAGATATATTCCAACCCTTTCAAGCGCATAAAGAGTGTAATCATTCTGGACTCCTGTCAGCTTGCCTTCGGTATATTTCAATCCGATGGCAAAGTTCCGGCTGTACTCGTACTTTCCGCACGTTTCCTGTGGCTTTTCCAGCTGCTCACCCAGCAGAAACATGCTTGACAGCCCGGCCAGTGACATGGAAAGACGGCCCATTTTGGACCTGCCGTTGTAATCCCACGAGCCGTCTTCACCCTGGTTCTGCTTCCAGTGTTTCAGTGCCCGCGCCTTGACGGCGGCAGGGATCGTAATCCCGCATCGCTCAGCAGCAGCAAGCCCAAGAATGGCAAACTGCGAATTGGAATTGTCGTAGTAAGCCGGATTTTGCCCATTGTAGCCCCATGCCCCCAGTGACCTTTGTATCGATATAAGGTTGGCAGCTGCCGTTTTAATACGCTTCTGGTATTTTTTGGAATCGACCAGTTCCAGCGCACAGGCAACAAGGCCCTCACCGTAAGTGAGATGGGTTTCGTCAGCATTCGAGGCAATGAATTTCACGCCTTCCACAATGCTCGGATGGCTGTTCGGCACGCCGGCCTGTTTCAGGGCCAGCACTGCCAACGCCGCTGTCCCGGCATCATGGCTCCAGCTGTTCTGGTTTGCGATAATGGCATTCTTCAGGGTCTCTATACATTTCGCGACATCCTCGTCCGAGACTTCGGCACGGGCTGTGACGGAATAAAGGACCAGCGCCGGCAGAAGCGCCGCGGCTTTAAGAATGACTGTCCAGTGCAGTTTCATTATTCCGGCTTTACGGCCCCAAGCAGCCATTCTATGAGATTATCCTCTGTCTGGAATTTTGTGCGGCCCCGGTAGTTGAAACATATCCTGTGCCGTAGCACGGGCAAGGCCGCCTCCCTGATGTCGGAAGTTGAAATTCCCGGCCGCCCTTCCATCGCGGCCATGGCCTTTGCTATTCTAATGAGCGCCTGGCCCGCCCTGGGACCGGCCCCCCAGTCAACACAAGTCCTGACATCTTCGTACTGGTTCTCATCAACAGGCCTGGTGGCCCTGATCAGGTCAGTGGCGTATGTCGCGGCTTCGCGGCTGACGGATATGGAATTCACGATCTGCTGGTAACGCATGATTTTCTCGTAGTCGCAGACTTTTTCAACCTTCGCTGTCTGGTCAAACGTGGTTCTCAGGAGAATATCTATTTCCTGGTGCCTCAGCGAGTAGTCCAGCCTTATGCAAAGCATGAACCTGTCCTGCTGCGCTTCCGGAAGCGGATATGTGCCTTCCTGCTCTATCGGGTTCTGCGTGGCGATAACACAGAATGGATTCGGCAGGTTATAAGTCTTGTTTGCCACCGTCACCTGTCTTTCCTGCATGGCTTCCAGCAGCGCCGACTGGGTTTTAGGCGGCGTGCGGTTTATTTCATCGGCCAGCAGAAGCTGGGTAAAGATCGGTCCCTGGATGAATTCGTAAGTGCGGTCCCCCTCCGGCATCTCCCGGATAATATTGCTTCCCGTAATATCCGACGGCATAAGGTCGGGAGTGAACTGGATACGGCTGCTCCTCAGCCCGAGAATATCCGCGAAAGTTGTCACAATCATTGTCTTCGCAAGGCCCGGTACGCCAAGCAGCAGGCAGTGCCCCTTGGCAATGATAGTGGCCCAGATAAGGCGGATAACGTTTTCCTGGCCGACAATACGATTGGCAACATTCTCCATGATCCGCTTGGTGGCCCTCTGGAGATCATCCAGGTCGGCACGAAGCAGAGCGGCCGGCTTGCCGAGACCACCCCTCGCGGACGCGTTCAGGACAAGGCTCGATTCCTCAGCCCTCGCTTTCTTCGGAAGCTTCACCTCGATCACCCATTCTCCAATGGAAATCACGTCTCCATGTTCCAGCGTGTGCGAAGTGATTATCTTGCCGTTGACCATCGTCCCGGACAGGGAATCCAGGTCCTTAATCACTGCCTTATTATCGCTGACAGACAGAATCGCGTGCTTACGGGAAACAGTCTCGTACTGACTGTCAAAACGGACATCGCAATCCGGGCTCCGCCCGAAATAATGCTCACCGTTTGTGAACACGGAAGAAATCGTTTCCCCATGGGGATCTGTAAACACGAGCTCAACTTCATATGGTCCCGCTGCGGGTGTGCCGGTTTTGTTCATTCGCTTGTCCTTCCTTTCTTCAAATCCCTTTTCCTCGTCTTGCCTGTTTTCATGTCGCCAGTTGCAGCCGGAATCAGGTCCGACAGGACAAGCTGGCTTCCCCTCGCTCGCGCTGCGGCAATCAGCTCCTCGGCCGCGGCGCGATCATTATTGCGCAGCAGCACGGAAACAGCCTGCCTGAGCGCCTGTTCGTTATTCCAGCTCATGGCAGGCGTGCCTTGAGACGCATCCGGCTGCCTGGATTCGTCAGAAGTTGCGTCGGCCTTGAAGGTTTCATTTTGCACTGCCGGGATCCGGAACGGCGGCAGAACAAGCTGATCGCGGGTGCCGGAGGATACGCTGCCGAAGTAATCGATCACATTTCCGGACAATGCCAGTCCAAGCACCACAGCAAAACAGACAGTCATTACAAGGGTAATCGCCAGCACGACGTTCTGCCATTTCCTCAGGAATCCGGGCCAGAAGCTCCAGAAAATGCGGTTCCATATTGAGCCGCCACGTGAAAACATGCGCCGCCTGCGGAATAACCACGACAGATGTGTTTTGTCATTCATCGCAGCTCTTGTCCCAGTTCATTGTCAAAGTGTATGTCCGGCCATGATTGATGACAAGATGTTATTGTAACTTCCCCGACATTACAGAAAAGCCCGATGATTTCTGAAGATGCTCCGAAGATTTTCCGGATGACATACGTTTTTAAAGATAAAGAGCCGGCGAGAAATAGAGCTTAAACGGGGTGACGTCGAAGTTTACCTTTATGGCAGGCTTGTACCTGCAGGATTGCCAGGATTATTTACACTCGCATTCCTGGCTGGTCATTGACGGAAAGTGGTATATAGTGGGGGTAATAGCAAGAGCCGAAGGAGAATATGATGAAGAGGATTTTATCAGCAGTAGCGATGATTGGGTTTCTTTCGTTCTGCCTGGTTGCTGGTGCCGAGGACAAAGTGACCCAGGGGGTAAAGGGCAAGGTTATTAAAATGGTCGGCGATTTCATGCCCACAGTGGTTGACGAGAACAATCCGGCTCAGCAGAAGAATAGACAGAAACTGCAACCTCTGCCGGTGAAAGTCCACGTGTTTAAAGGTAAGGTCAGGATATTCGAGAAGCCTGATCCAAAACATCCGCAATTGGTCAAAATAGTCACCTCGAACAAGGATGGAGAGTACAGTGTTGAGCTTGAACCCGGCAAATACACGGTAGTAGCCGAGATAGGCGGCAAACTCTACCTTAATTCCTTTCAGTCTGATAACACCTGGACCACGTGCAATGTGGTTGAGGGCAAGTGGACCGAGCACGACATCCGTGATACCAGCGAAGCCGCGTTCTGACGGGGCGCAGGATGGCATCACACTCTTAAGCGTGATGCCATGCAAGATCGCAGAAGAACAATACAAGGAAGGATAAGGTCTATGAATCGATTCAACACAATCATGACGTCAGTCTTGCTGGTCTCTGCCGTTTCCGCGGCCGTAGCACAGCTTAGGGTTGGCGGTGACCCGATCGCATATGACACATACACCGGCAAGGCCACAATAACAAAGATCGGGAAGACAGACAGATCCAAGGCCAATAACGCGCATTTCGTGAAATACGAAGGTTACGAAGTCAGCTTCAAATTCAAACCTGACAAGCCGGCAAAAACGGATCTGGCGAAAGAGATATTCAAGAGCGATTTCGAGTTCATGCTGAACGAAGGATCTACCGATTATTACCCAGGCGAGAAATACATCAAGAAATACGGCATCAAGGTCGGCAATGTGTATCCATGCATTATGAAGGTGATAAGGTCCGGAACCGCTACGCCGTGTTCATATGAACTGGAAGGTCTCAATCCCGAGGACAATTTCGAGAAGGACGATAAACGGGCCCTTGAGGACATAAAGCCCATCAATGAAAGTAAGGACAGCAAGAAGGAACAAGAAAAAAAGACAGCAGCAGATAAGAACGGTAAGAAATAATCAGTGAAGCGCCCCGCCCAAAGGGTGGGGCTTCTGTGCGAAGTTACGGCGAAAGACCATCTTGTCTCGCCGAAGCATCTTTGCGAAGGCGGATCCTCCCAGTTCAAAGAACGGGGCTCCCTGGCGAAGGCGAGTGGCAAGCAAAACCACAAAACGAGTCTACCCATCAACACCAGGCCTATAAACCGGAACCTAATTCCGTCACCATCACAACGGCCGGTCTACGCATTTGCACGCTAACCGATGATCCTCTCTTCATTCCAATCATTTCTGCCGCCACCCGTTGAGTCACACCATATCCCCTGTTCGCTCGCCAAATGAAGGATTCGTTGAGGTTTCTTTAATTCCTTGCCATACGGTAATCTTCCACTACCATTAAGCTTAATGAATGCGGCAGAACAACTTCGATCAACGCCGTCATGGATATGTCTGCGTTAAGGAGAAGTGTTTATGGCAGAGTTTAGCTTCCAGTGTCCAGCATGCAACTGCATCCTTGCGGTGGATTCTACTGTCGCTGGTGCCGAGGTCTGTTGCCCTGAATGCGGAACCACGCAGATTGTGCCTGTTCCCGAACTTGCATCGGCAGATGATCAATCTGTCGTGAATGAGACAACCTCTCCTGTGCCCGGGCAAATCCCGATTGAGCAAGAGGAGAACGCAGATTATCGCTACGATGCCTTTATCAGTTACCGACATGTTGAGCCTGACCGTAAGTGGGCAAAATGGCTTCATACCGCCCTTGAGACCTACCGCGTTCCGCGCAAATTGATGCGCGAAAAAGGCCTTTCTCGACGATTAAGGAAGGTGTTTCGAGATGAGGAGGAGCTGCCCGCTTCGGCTGATCTCAGTGATGAAATTGAGCGGGCTCTTCAGCAGTCGAGGTTTTTGATCGTGGTTTGTTCACCGCGTACACCGGAATCGCAGTGGGTCAGCCAGGAAATAATAAGGTTTCGTCAAATGGGACGTGACAACAAGGTGCTGGCACTGCTCGTTGATGGTGAGCCTGGCGAAGCATTTCCGCTCGCCTTGCGACATGTCTGGCGGTCAGATTTTAATTCAGCTGGAAAAGATCAGCGACGGGTCGAGGAAATAGAGCCGCTTGCTGCCGACGTTAGACCAATTCGCAGGGAAGGGCGTTACCATATCAGGCGGATGGCTAAACTGCGTATGCTTGCATGCGTCCTTGGGGTATCGTTTGATGATTTGCGGCAGCGAGAGCGGGCCCGCCGTCTGCGGCAGTGGCTGGGCTTTGGCGGGGCCGCTGTTTGCCTTGGGCTGGGACTCCTGTTTCTCGCCGGTGCATCGTATGTATCCCATAGGCGCGCAGAACTGGCACAAGTGCGGGCTGAACTTGAACATTCGCGCGCTGAAACAGAAAAGGAGAGGGCTGCAAGGGCTGAAACAGAATCCGCCCGACAGAAAAAACGTTTGCTGCAGACTACTATCAACGACAGGGTTGGCAAGGCCTGGCAGTTGTACGATCAGGGTGATAGAAATGGTGCTTTGTTGTTTGCGGTGGAAGCACTACGGCTGACGCACGAAAACATTGCACCAGGCTCTAATCGAAATTTGGCAGAAATCAACCATCGCATCCGGATAGGCCAGTTCCTAAGCGAAATTCCATCACCCAGGGCGGTGCTGGTTCATAAAGCGGCAGTGGCCCAGGAAGTGGTTTTTAGTGCCGATGGCTCGCGGGTCGCTACGCGTGAAAACAAAGGTGTTCGAGTATGGGATAAGTCTACAGGAGTACCTGTTACCGGATTGTTGCCTCATCCCGAAGGAGTCTGGGGGGTGCAGTTTTATGCAGAGGGTGAACGTATTGTAACCTGGGGTCAGGACGCAACTGTTCGGCTATGGAATCTGAAGAATGGGAAAGTCTTAGCAACTCTTGGCAAGGCCAGCACAGGAGTTTGGCAGGGAATTAAATGTGTTGTAAGTCCAGATAACCAACGTGTGGTCACAGGGGATGATGGTGGGCTTCAGCTCTGGGACGCAAACAACGGAGCCAAAATAGGCTCTAGATTAGAACAGAGCGATGAAATCAACCGGATTGAATATATCTCTTCCGGCAGGCTGTTGGCCCATCGTCACGGCAATATACGGCTCTATGCCACCATGGACGGCCGTCCGGTCACGGCCTGGACACCATGTAACAAAATGGTTGTGGACAAAACACATGGACGCCTAGTGATTACATCAGGGAAAACTGTTCAAGTGATCGTTGCAGAATCGGGTCAGATGCTTCTGCCCGCGTTTAAATACGAATCTGTGGTAGCATCTATTTTTCTGAGCGATGACGGGAACCTGTTGCTGGTAGTTTGCGAGGTGCCTAGAATATACAACCTTACCACAGGCCTGGCCGTAAAGATTCCTGTAGAGATCGATCAAGCCCAGTTTAGCCCGGATGGCAAGCGGTTGGTTGTTAGTCGTAACACCACTGCCAGGATTTATAACGTGGATACAGGTGAGCCAATGTCGGGCGTGATGACGCATTCGTCCCTGGTGCGACAGGCAACCTTCAGTCGGGACGGAAAACTCCTGGTCACCGTGGACGATACCGCCCGGATATGGGATGCGCAGTCGGGCAGTCCCATGACGTTGGCGTTCAGAGGATCATCAGATGTGCGCGAAGCGAGATTCAGCAGCGATGCCCGCATGATTGCCACGCTGGGCAACAACGAGGCCCAAGTCTGGGATACTGCCACCGGCAAATCGTTATCCTTACCGCTGAAACATGAGGGAATTGGCAGGGTCGACTTTACTCCTGACTGTCGACTGGTTATCACTGACGATTTATTCCAAGGCCGCGTTGAAGATGAGCGTTACTGGGACGCCAGGACTGGCGAGAGCCTGCTTCTGCCGGCATGGCTGAACAATCTCACCCATGTGCGTATATCCGGTAACCGCGTTATTGTGCCAGACACTTACACGGGGGGAGCTTTTCAGTTATGGAGCCTTCCGCGCGGTCTCCGTCCGGTCCCTGAGCAGTGCTTTGGTACCAGTGTTGTGCGGTGCGATTTGAGCCCTGACGGCTCACGTGCCGTGACTGGTGGGGCTGATGGCATTGTTCAGATCTGGAACGCCGAAACAGGCCAGCCCATAGCATCACCTATTCAGCACAAGGGCGCAATCAAGTATCTTGCTTACAGTAAGGATGGATCGCGGATCGTCTCGTTTGACAACAAATCCGCCTTGTGGGACGCGCACACAGCCGAGAAACTTGGAGATGACAAGAAAGAGGCTCTTCGCTCAATGTTCCCTGTGTTTTACAGTGCCGACGGCAAACGCGTGGTGGCCAGCGTTACATGGACGGATAGAACGGCAATTGATATATCCACAGGCAGGACATCTCCGCGTGAGGTCGCGACGGGTAAAGTTGTTGTAAAGGAGGTGGCAACAGGAAAAGAATTAACACCCGCGCTCCCTCCTAAGAGTGACATTAGGGCTAAAGCGCTTAGCCCGGATGGTCGCCTGCTGGTAACATCATCCACGGACGGGAGTGTAAATATTTGGGATGTGGCCACGGCAAAATCTGTTTATCAGCTTTTGCAAAACGGCGGCGCATCATGGGTGGTATTCAGTTCCGATGGAAAGAAAATTGCCACGACGACACACAAAACCGTACAGGTCTGGAGCGCGGTTACGGGCGAGGCGTTTACCCCTGCTTTGCCATTTGATGCTACTTTTTCCGAGCAACCACCGGTAACGTTCAGTTCAGACAGCCAGCGGCTGATAGCCTCGGGTCCTGATGAAACCGCAAGAGTTTGGGACGCGGAGTCTGGACTGCTTGTTCTGCCGCCGCTGGCACACGAGGGTTCGGTGGATGATATCGCCTGCAGCGATGATGATAGAAAGATCCTGACGGCTGGAGGCAATCGGAATGGCACAACAACCCGCGGCATTTCTGCAGGTTGTGCCATGGTCTGGGATGTGCCTGTGGAATCCCGACCGGTACAAGAGCTGATGCTACTGGCACAGGTCCTGTCTCAACGCACAATCGATTCAATGGGCGATATTGTCCAACTTCGGAAGGAAAAAGTAATAAAGCTCTGGCAGGAGTATGTCCAACAACATCAGTTGGCATCTACCGGGGTCAGACCGTGAATAACAAGTTATGCAGAGGACTGCATTGAGCGAATTGCGGCGGTAAGCCTGGTCAGGCAATCTGACGAAACATCGCTCTTTACTCCTCGGCGCTAAGGTCCTCCACGGCCGCGTCAACCAGCTCCACGGGCACGTTCTCCCGCTCCAGCACGGCCGCCAGGCAGGCGATTCCGAGCGGGGGAGAATTGAAGTAGAGGTTCCGGATCACCGGTCCGAGCGGGCCATCCCGCTGGGCGCGCGCGATCGGAGAATTGACCAACAGTACGTGCGCGTTTGTTCCCGTTACAGCATCTCCCGCAGCCAGAGGCGTCCCGCATAGGCCAAGCGAGCCCACCCGCCGTTGGATACGAAGAACCGCAACGTCTTCCACGCGACGGACGGCCTGCCGTAGAAGCCCGCATAGGCCCGCCTCTTGGCTTTCTTCAGATCATACGCCGATAACTCGGCAGATTCGAACGCCGGGATTTCCGTTCCCTCCGGCAGTTCCCCCAGGGTGTAACTCTCCCAGTATCCCGCGGGGATGCGGCCCTCGCCGGTCGCGATGTCACAGAGCTTTGTGCGCGGGTGCGGAAGCGCAATCGTGTAGCTCGCCCAATCCAGCGGCAGCTCGCGCGAAAACCGCATCGTGGCCTCGATCTCCGCTCGTGTTTCGCCAGGATACCCTATCATGAAATACCCGTGGATGACAAAACCCAACCTGTGCGCAATCCGGACCGCCCGGCGGATCTGCTCCAGCTCGATGCCCTTCCTCATGAGGTCGAGGATGCGCTGGGTTCCCGACTCGATGCCAAGATGCAGAATGTAGCAGCCTGCCGAGCGCAGGGCACGAAGCAGCTCTTCGTCCATCGCGTCGATGCGCGTCCTCGCGTTCCACCGGAACGTCAGCCCCCGCTGCCGGATCAGCTCGCAAAGCCGCAGGGCTTCCTCCCGCTTGACGCCGAAGGTCTCGTCGAACAGCACGATTTCACGCACCTTGTAGTCCTTGACCGCGCGGGCCATTTCTTCAACGATGCTTTCCGGACTTCGCGTTCGCAACCGGTCGCCGGAATACATCTGGGAGCAGAACGTGCATCGAAAAGGGCAGCCGCGCGACGTGATCATGGTGACAAAAGGATTGCAGACGCCAATGCTTCGATAGAGCTCCATCGGGAGCAGGTCCGTGGCCGGAAGCGGAAGCGAATCCAGATCCTGGATCCAGGCAATCGGCAGGTTGGCCTTGATGATTCCATTGGCGTTGGCCACGCAGCCCTGCAGGTCAGCCAGGGACTGGCCGCGGGACACCCGGTCGGCAATGCTGACCATGCTGGCCTCGCCGTCACCCAGAACGCCCACGTCGAACGGAGCGGCGCGCAGTGTCTCTTCGGGGAAAGCCGTGACGTGGGGCCCGCCGATGACGAGGATTCTTCCGGGCGATCGTTCTTTCGCCAGCCGCGCGGCGCGGCGCACCGTAGGCCAGGAAATGGTGCTGCTCGTGAATCCGACAATGCCGGCGTCGCGCGGAATCCGTGCAAGCAGAGCCTCGGTGGCGAGTCCGAGGGCCTCGCCGTCAAGGATCGTGACGGCGTGTCCGGCCTGGCGCAGCGCGGCAGCCACGTAAGCCAGCCCGAGGGGCGGGTACACACCGCTGACATTGGTCTCGCGAGGCCCCTGTTCACTGCGGCATCGGACAAGCGCGATCTGCATGGCGTTCGCTCCAGGGGGTGGGCCAAACGCGGCGGACTGCCCGGTTTTTTGCGCCTCGGTCATGGGGTGTCTCCGGTTCTCGGGCCGCCGGCAGGGCTATTGCCCTGCGCTCGTTCGATCCTGTACACGGTGATCCGCTCCACCGGATCCTGGTCAGCTACCTTGCAGTGCGTCTCCTGGAAGCGGAGTAAGTTATAGTTATAAGAAATTGCTTTTTTGACATATGCACAAACCATAACTATTTTTGCCTTGTTTTGGCAGTTTCAATACGATGGCCAGATTAAAACAAGGATTTGCATGACCGTCAATGGTGGAACCGAAGAGAATTGACAGGCCGGGCCCATTCGACAAGCTCAGGGCAGGCAGAACCAGCGTCCTTTGCATGAGAAGGCAAGCAGGTATTCATGCCCGCACTGCTTGCACGGATTCCGCGCAAAGCCCTGCGCAACGGAAGGCCGTAGACTTGAGACCGTAGGCTGGAGAAAGAGAAGCGTTCTGATCTATTCACTCTCTTTTATTCCTACAGTCTCCGGTCTACAGTCTATAGCCTGTCTTTAACTGTTAATGCACTGCCAGAGCGGTGATGCAGTGTGCTTCCTGGCCCGATAAACCCAAGTTGCATTCTCCCTGAAACTGTACACTGCCGCCGTCCTGTCTCACTCCGGATTTTATCAGAACGGCAACAATGAGATATTTATTGTGAGTCTAAAAAACATTGATCTTGTCCGGTCAAATCTCACGCATTACCATATCGCGAATGAATAATACGGACCAGAATCCGATAACGCCTTTCTGGATACTGATACTCTGCCTGGCAGTTTCTTTTGCCGGCATTCTCGACCGGGACCTGTGGACGCCGGACGAACCAAGGGATGCAGCCATTTCGCTCGAAATGGGCAGGACCGGAAACATCATCATCCCCCACCTCGCCGGACAACCCTTCGTCGAAAAGCCGCCGATGTATTTCGCGGTCGCCGGCTTTTTTTCCAAAACACTGGGCAGTACCTTTGGCAATACAGGCGCAATCAGGCTCAGCACCGCCATCTGGGGACTTGGCACGCTCCTGATGACTTTCCTCCTCGGCAGACGCCTGATGAACCACGACGGCGCAATCCTCGCTACGGCAATCCTGGCAACCATGGCAGGATTTATCCTCAATATGCACTGGATCCGCGTTGATGCCGCCCTGGTCTTCTTCGTCGCCGCCGCAGTATGGGGCTTTGCCGAAGCCTACATGGGAGGACGACGCTGGTTCTGCCTGGCCGGCGGACTCTTCACAGCCGGCGCGTTCCTCTCCAAGGGCGTTATCGGTCCCCTGCTCGTCGGCATCGCCTGGCTGGGACTCATAATCCCGTGGCTGATGAGCCAGCGCGGAAAGAAATGGGACCTCATGATCCCCCAGCACCTGCTGGCCCTTGTATTGTTTATTCTTCCGGTTGCGTACTGGATGTTCATGCTCAGACAGACGGGCGGGGAAAAACTGTGGCACGAATGGTTCTACGAAAATCATTTCGGTCGGCTAAGCGGGACGGCAACCGCACTCGGCCACATGCGCGCAGGCCACCCGTTCTACTATATAGAAGTAATCCTCTTCTATACCCTGCCCTGGCTGCCGGCAGTCGCCATCTTGCTCTTCACTTCAACCCGTGACCTGTTCAAAACAAGAAACATTTCATCAACACATATTTTCCTCGGCATCTGGTGCGTCGGCTCCGTTCTCCTGCTGTCTGCTTCCGTTACCAAGCGCGAAATCTACCTTGCTCCAGTTCTCCCGGCATTTGCACTGGTATGCGCCCAAGCCCTGGCCGGTGAACCTCCCCTCTGGACACGATACTTCTTCAGCTTCTGGTCGGCACTTGCCATGGTCATCCTTGCAGCATCAGCCATCTCGCCGCTGTGGGCCGGATTCCTCCCGGCATCGGTCCCGGCAAAAGTCACAGTTTCTCTCCACGCCTTCAGCCCTCGCAATATTCTTGCAGGGCTGTGCCTTGCCGGTTGCATTGCCGTCCTTTTCTATCGCCGCAGGGATATTTCACAAACCGCACGCCTTGCCGCCGTTACCGCACTTCTCTTCATCGGATTCTTCGCCGTGCCTTCAAGGGCAATAGACGCCGAAAAGGAACTTGGAACCGAAACCAGGGCTTTTGCCTCCAGGATTCCGCCGGAGAAAAGGAACCGGATCGCAGGATGGGGCTTCAACGAAACCAGCAGGGCAATGTTCTATTTCTATTGCGACTGGACAGTCCCGCTCATCAGTGATAATAAACGGGTACTGACTGTTGTTGCGGGCAAAGACAGGGAATATGACAGCGTAATCGTTACCGAAGATACCTCAATTCCTGACTTCTTTGCAGGAACACCGTACAAAATAATTACGGAAGAACAGGTTGGAGCAGGTAAACACAAACGGGGCCTTTACTGGATAACAGGAAAAGACTCCGGAATGAAGACGGAGAACTGATCTGTGAGAAAAGATTTTCTTCCATTTTCGCGTCCATCGATAACCGAAGCGGATATCGCCGCGATAAACGAGGTGCTGCGCTCCGGGTGGATCACGACCGGCCCCAAAAACGCGGCCTTTGAGAAAGATTTCTGCAAATACACCGGTTGCCCCGGTGCGGTCGTAATCTGCTCGGCAACTGCCGGAATGCATGTCGTCCTCAAAGCACTTGGCATCGGACCGGGCGATGAAGTCATAACCCCTTCGATGACCTGGGTCTCCACCGTCAACCTGATTGTCATGGCGGGCGCAAAGCCGGTCTTCGTGGATGTTGACCGCGACACACTTATGGCAACGCCGGAGGCGATCAGGGCCGCAATAACGGAAAAGACAAAACTCATTATTCCCGTCCATTTCGCGGGCGCGCCGGCCGACATGGATCCTGTCTTCGAAATTGCAATAAAGAAGAACATTGCCGTCATCGAAGACGCAGCCCACGCGCTCGGCACATTCTACAAGGGCAGGCACATCGGCCAGCGCGGAATCTCAATCTTTTCTTTTCACCCCATCAAGAACATCACTACCGGCGAAGGCGGCATGGTCTGTTCCGACAACCCGGCCATTCTCGACCATGTGCGCAGGCTGAAATTCCACGGACTCGGCGTCGACGCTTTTGACCGCAAAATGCAGGGACGCGCCCCGAACGCGGAAGTGCTCGAACCGGGCTATAAATACAACCTGACTGATATCTCGGCAGCCATGGGAATCACCCAGCTGGCCCGCGTTGATGAATTCAACCGCCGACGCACCGAACTCGCAATGCGGTACAGGGAAAAACTTGCAGGAATCAGCGAAGTAATTCCACTCAGGGACCCCTCATATCCGATGAAACATTCATGGCATCTTTTCATTGTAAGGGTGGATTCCGACAAGGCTGGTATCAGCCGTGATGATTTCATGGCCAGGCTCAAGGAAAAGAACATCGGCACCGGCCTCCATTTCCGCGCCGCCCATCTCCACAAGTATTATCTCGAACAGATGGGAACACGCCGCGGAATGCTCCCCAACACGGAATGGAACTCGGACCGGATTTGTTCACTGCCGCTGTTCCCCGACATGACTTTTGAAGACATTGATGACGTGGTGCAGGCAATCAAGGAAGTCGTAAAGAAGAATTGAACATGCTGGTTGCGAACTTTGCGTTAAATAAAACACGCGAAGGATTTGTTTTTTTCGGGAGATTGAATTATGAAAAATCAGCCGGTTATGTCGGTTGTGATTCCGGTTTATAACGAGGAAGCAAACCTTGAAGAACTGATCAACCGCACACTTAAAGCGTGCCGGGACACCGGAAAGTCATTCGAAATTGTTTTCGTCGACGACGGCAGCCGGGACAAATCGCCTGACATGATCTCAAAGGCAGTCGAAAAGAATCCCGGCAACATTGTTGCCGTCATGCTCAACCGCAACTACGGCCAGCATACCGCCATCATGGCTGCACTGGCTGAAGCGGCCGGCGAATTCATAATAACACTCGACGCCGACCTCCAGAACCCGCCGGAAGAAATACCCAACGTCCTCAACAAGCTCCTCGAAGGCGCCGATGTCGTAGGCACAGTCCGCACGCCCAGGCACGACCCCATTTTCAGGAAAGTCTGCTCGTACATTACGAACAAGATGGTACAGAAAGCCACCGGCGTAATGATGCACGATTACGGCTGCATGCTCAGGGGATACCGCCGCGAAATAGTTTCGGCCATGCTCAGGTGCCATGAACGCAGCACTTTCATCCCCATCCTCGCAAACAACTTCGCGCGGCACGCCACTGAAATAGAAGTTAAGCACGCGCCGCGTACCGCCGGTGACTCCAAGTACAGCACGTGGAAACTCGTGAACCTCCAGTTCGACCTCCTTACGAGCATGACGACATTCCCCCTGCGCCTGCTGAGCATCCTCGGCGGAATCATCGCCGCCACGGGTGTGGGCTTCGGCATATTCCTCTTTATCATGCGCTACATTCACGGCTCCGAATGGGCGGCAAGCGGCGTATTCACCCTTTTTGCGATCCTCTTCATTTTCATTGGCGCTCAGTTCGTCGGCATGGGACTTCTCGGCGAATACATCGGCAGAATTTATCTGGATGTCCGCGCCCGGCCACGCTATCTTGTCCGGCAGATTATTGGACGCACGAAGGAAGAGGCAAATAAATGAGAGCTGTTGTTTTTGCATATCATAATGTCGGCTGCACGGGCATTGAGGCGCTTCTACGCAACGGTTTTGAAATAGCTGCTGTTTTCACCCACAGGGACTCCACGAACGAGAATATCTGGTTCGACTCAGTCGCAGAATTTGCAGCTTCCAGGAATATCCCGGTTTTCGCCCCTGCCGACGTAAACAACCCTATCTGGGTAAACAGGATCAGGAAACTGAAACCCGACGTGATTTTCTCGTTCTACTTCAGGGACATGATCAAGCCGGAGATCCTGGATATCCCTGCAAAAGGTTGCCTCAACCTTCACGGATCGCTCCTCCCGAAATACCGCGGCCGCTGCCCGATCAACTGGGTCCTCGTCAACGGCGAAAAGGAAACCGGCGTAACGCTTCACTACATGACAGCCAAACCTGATGACGGCGACATCGTTGCACAGAAAAAAATTGCCATCAGCGCTGACGACACGGCAAAGACCCTGTTCGAAAAGACCGTAACAGTTGCCGCCGGCCTGCTGGACGAAATCCTTCCCAAAATCAAGAAGGGCACGGCTCCGCGCACAAAGCAGGATTCCTCGAAGGCCACCTACTTCGGCGGGCGCAAACCAAAGGACGGGGAAATCGACTGGGAAAAGAGTTCCGGGGAGATCAGGAACCTGGTACGAGCCGTTACACACCCCTACCCTGGCGCATTCAGTTTCGCGGGAACCCGTAAGTGTTTCTTCTGGCAGGTCACCGAAACGTCGGCAAGGAAAGCAAAGAAAGCCGCCCCGGGAACCATCATCACGGACACGCCCCTTGTTGTCGCATGCGGTAAAGGCGCACTGCGGGTCGACTTCGGCCAGACCGAGGACGGAACCCACATCAGCGGGACACAGCTTGCAAAAGAGCTTAGCCTGGTCGCAGGAATGAGGTTCGGACCGAACGCAGCCACGCGGGCACAGGCCGCCAGGAAGAAAAGCGTGCTCATCCTCGGCGTCAACGGATTTATCGGCAACGCGCTTGTCGAACGCCTGCTCAAAAGCGGCAAATTCGAAGTCCACGGCATGGACCTCCGCTCCAACCATATCGAGCGGCTCCTGAAGAAACCCGGCTTTTATTTCAACGAGTGTGACATCTCGATCCACAGGGAGTGGATCGAGTATCACATCAGGAAATGCGACATTGTGATTCCCCTTGTCGCCATTGCGACGCCGATCGAGTACACAAGAAATCCGCTGAAGGTTTTCGAACTCGACTTCGAGGAAAACCTGCGCGTCGTCCGTTATTGCGTGAAATACAAGAAACGCATTATCTTCCCGTCCACATCTGAAGTTTACGGAATGTGCAACGAACCCGAATTCGACGAGGACAACTCCAACCTCATCCTCGGCCCTATCCGCATGCAGAGATGGATCTACTCCTGCATCAAGCAGCTGCTCGACAGGGTTATCTGGGCTTACGGTCAGCAACAGGGCCTAAAATTCACGCTGTTCCGTCCGTTCAACTGGATGGGGCCCAGGCTCGACAGCCTTACCTCCGCCAGGATCGGAAGCTCAAGGGCAATCACGCAGCTGATACTTAACCTTGTCGAAGGAACCCCTATCCAGCTTATCGACGGCGGAAACCAGAAACGCAGCTTTACCGACGTTTCCGACGGGGTCGAATGCCTCTACCGCATCATCGAGGACAAGGACGACAAGTGCAACGGCCAGATCATCAACATCGGCAACCCGGAGAACGAGGCCAGCATAAAGGAACTGGCCGAAATGCTTGTAAGGCAGTTCTCAAAGCATCCGTTGCGCCGCAAGTTCCCGCCGTTTGCCGGTTATGTCGAGATTGAAAGCGGATCCTATTACGGGGCAGGTTACCAGGACATGCAGCACCGCAAGCCGAGCATAAGAAACGCAAAGCGCCTGCTGGACTGGACACCAAAAGTTTCCATGGAGAAATCCGTGAAGGACACGCTCGATTTCTTCCTGCGCGAAGCGGTTAACTCGAAAGAGTTTCACATCTCATGACAGTAGTCGGACTGAGGATTGACGTTGACACCTTTCGCGGTACACGGCTCGGAGTGCCTAATCTCTGCAAACTGCTGGCATCTCATTCAATCCTTGCCACGTTCTATTTCTGTGTCGGTCCGGATAACATGGGCAGGCACCTCTGGCGCCTGCTCAAGCCGTCATTCTTCGCGAAAATGCTCCGCTCAAAAGCGCCTGGACTCTATGGCTGGGACATAATCCTGCGCGGCACGTTCGGCCCTGGCCCGGTAATCGGGGAGAAGCTTGCGGACATTATAAAACAGGCCGCTGCAGCCGGGCACGAAACAGGTCTTCACGCATGGGACCACCACGCCTGGCAGGCACATATCGATACCATGGACAGCGAATCAATCCGCCGCTCCATTGAACAAGGGGTAAACATGCTCACGAAAATCACCGGTAAACCGCCGGTCACTTCCGCTGTTCCGGGATGGAAGTGCAACGACCTGGCCCTGCTCGAGAAAAGCCGGTTCCCCTTCAAGTACAACAGCGACTGCCGTGGCACCGGCATCTTCCTGCCTGTCGTAAACGGGACAGCCCTCAACCAGCCCCAGGTGCCGGTGAACCTGCCTACATACGACGAGGCAATCGGACGCAACGGGATAACTGACGACAACTACAATGACCATATCCTTTCCCTCATCAGGCCTGACGCCATGAATGTACTTACAATCCACGCCGAAGTTGAAGGTATTGCCAAACACCGGCTTTTCTGCGAATTTACTCAAAAGTTCCTGGGAAACGGCGGCAAACTGGTTCCGCTCGGAGAGCTTCTGCCGGAAAACAGCCCCGGCCTGCAGGCTCGGATTGTAAACAAAGAAATACCCGGCCGTGAAGGCTGGGTTTCGGTCCGGGAATAGATACAATGCCGATTGTCGATTAAAGAGGCAAGAAACTTTGACAATGTTAACAAATAAAACATTTCTGACAATCATGCTGCTGGCTGCCGTCGTATATATTGTTCCTCTTAACGTCCGGCCGCTTTCAGTGCCTGACGAAACTCGTTACGCGGAAATACCCAGGGAAATGGTCGCGTCCGGCGACTGGGTGGTACCGCGCCTTGACGGATTACTCTATTTTGAGAAGCCCGTGCTCGGTTACTGGCTGAACGCCATATCCATCATGGCCTTCGGGGAGAATAATTTTGCTGTCCGCATTCCATCCGCCATTTCCGTGCTGCTTTCCGCACTCCTGACATTCCTGCTGGTAAGGAAATTCAGCGCTGACACAGACAGGGGCGCACTGTCGGCGGCAGCACTCCTGTCATGCGCACTGGTATTTGCCATCGGGATCTTTAACGTCCTGGACAGCCTCTTCTCTTTCTTTATCACCGCCACCATGGTGTCTTTCTTTTTCGCCGCACAAGAACCAGTACTTAAAAGGCAGAGGATGCTTCTCGCGCTCTGCGGCGTATCCTGCGGACTTGCGTTCCTTACCAAGGGATTCCTGGCATTTGCAATGCCCGTAGCTGTAATAGCCCCCTTCCTGCTCTGGGAGAAACGACTCAAGGAGACTTTCCGACTGGCCTGGATCCCTTTACTTACAGCAATGCTTCTCATACTTCCCTGGGCAGTCCTGGTACACCTGCGCAATAATGATTACTGGGTCCAGTTTTTCTGGGTTGAACATGTCCAGCGGTTTTTCAGCCCTTCCGGAAAAGCCCAGCACGCGGAACCGCCATGGTACTTTATTCCGTTCATTATAGGCGGAATCTTTCCATGGATGATGCTCCTGCCAGCATCTCTCGCGGGCATGTGGCGAAGGGGATTCTCCGCTCCACTGCTCCGGTATTCCGCCTGCTGGTTTGTCTTCCTTTTTCTATTCCTTTCAGCATCAACGGGAAAACTCGGAACCTATATACTGCCATGCTTTCCTCCGCTTATGATCCTGCTCACGGAAGGCCTGCTGAAATATTTTGAAGACGGCAGGCGGATGGCCTTTCAAGCCGGTGCGGCATTCTGCAGTTTAACAGCAGTTATCCTTGCCGTCGCCGCTATTGTCACTCAGGTTTCAGATCTCTTTCCAGACCTGAAAATCTACCATTTTTCCGAAATGTGGAAGTGGATGCCGTTTACCGCCGGCCTGCTCGTACTCGGCCTGCTTACTGCAATTTCTGCCATTAAGGCTGATTCGAAGATACGGCTTCTTCTATATTCCGCTTCACCGCTTCTGCTGTTCTTTGGATTGCACTTCGCGGTGCCGTCCCATATGCACAACCGGTCCAGGGAATGCATGAACTCGGTAGGGATGATGAAGCTCCATGCCGGCAGGGTTGCCAGCAACTCGATAATCGTGGCAGACAGCTACCTGGTTCCAGCAGCCTGCTGGGCATACAAGACAAAGGGGGTTTACCTTTTCGGATCAGGCGGTGAATTGACTTATGGACTTAAACACAGCAAAAAGAACCTGCTCATTGATCATCCCGGGGAACTCCAGGAATTTGTGAACCGTAAAGATGTCACGGTAACAGTGATTCTCAATTCAAGCGACTACCGGAAATGGGAAAACACTCTTCCGAAACCCTCTTTCTTAAGCACCACTAATGGACTTGCCTTCGCCCAATTTTACCCGGCGACCAGCCAGCAGAAATAGTTTGGAATGCAAGAAAAAGCTCCGCGCTACTTTAAAAATAGATAGACAGGCCGGCCGGAAAGACGCATGCCGCAGACATTGCTCGGCAGCTCCTCGCCCATTGAACTGACAACCCTTGAATATTCAAACGGAATCCTGGAATGAACCTCTCCCACGCTCGAATATGCCATGCACATCTTCCGGCCATCCTGGAGATTGAACATGACAAAGTGCACTCCTTCAATGTCGGCAGCCGGTTTCTCCACGAACTCGGCCATGCCGGCAACGGAAAGGAAATATTTCAGCGCCTGGTAAGCCGGCCTCTTTCGCCAGTTCTGGGCGTCCCTGTCATCAACCAGGCCGTACCCGCGGGCAACAAGCCGCCACCAGAATACCCTGTCAACCATCCCCGAACAGACCGCCATCAGCAGGTAACGAAGCATGTAATCGGCATACTCATCCTCGCTGACGCTGGGGTCATTGAACCTGGGACCCGGGGATTCATAAGGAGACCCCACAGGCGAATATACGCCCGTCCCCCTCAGCGGCCAGTTAACCTCGGTAACCACCACCCTGTCGTCGCAAGTCCTAGAAGAACGCGCTATCGCGCGGAGCAGCGCAAACTTCTCCAATGCCGAGAACCTGCCCTGCCGGTTCTCCGGGGCCCCGCGCCTGTCAACGTAAAGGTGACTCGACAGCGCGCCTAGATGAAGTTTTTCAGGAACATCATCCAGCGCAGCCATCAGGAAAGGATACTCGAAATCAATCACCGCCGGACCGATGAACCTGATATCCGGATATCGTTCCACAATGCCGGCAATGGCATCGACCAGGCGCCTGTGTTCTTTGAAGTTCCAGATGCCCCACTTTACCCTGTTGATTGCGTGTCCTATTTCCACGGAATCAACATTACCGTTAATCCTCTCCAGCACGCTTGAGACAAAGAACGCCCATTTGCCGGGATCAAGCACAGACTTGCGGTCCTGGACCAGCGCAACGGAAACAGGATGGCCTTCACCGTGAAGGGTCTTGACCATGTGCGCCAGGAAACTCCAGTCCTTCTCGGTTTCATGCGCATAAAACCGGACAAATGCTGGAACAGTACCGAGCTCCTTGAACAGGGCAATTTCACGGTCAGCCGTCCCAGCCCTTGGGTTCAGCGAAACCCCGATTCTACCGGCTAGCTTGACAGGCGCCTGGTAACAGGTCTTCAAAAGCGCCGAATACTCATTCCAAACTGGCAGCACGCGGGAGACTGCCGCCGCGGCAATATGAAAAGGACGCGACAAACCGTAGTGGCGCAACTTGTCCTTCGACCTCATCACGCTAATCGGCTGGCCCGACCGCTCGTCCCAGATCCACATGTCTTTTTCCCCTGGATAGTCGGACTTGCTGCGTTCGGCTTTCTTCCCTCTTAACGTCCTCACGGGATGCCTCAGCCAGCGCGTGGAGCAATGTAGCGCGTACCTTTTCCGGCAAGACTCTTCGCACTTTAGAAACTCACCCGGAGGAATTTTCGGCGCAAAATACATCTCCTTGAAAACCCGCAGAAGGTCTGAAGGCAGGTAGATACGGGAAATGTCCCGCGCCCTCTCCCTGAGTGAAAGCGCGCCCTTGATACTGCCACGGTTCAGGTCGATGAATTGAACATCACCCCACGATCCGTCTTCCCTCCTGCGAAGCAGGATGTTCTGGTTGCCAAGATCACAGTGCTGGAAACCGGCTTCGTGCATTGCCCTTACAGCTTCGGCAACACACTGCATAAGGGTCATGAACCTTTCGCATTCAGGATTCTCAGCAAACAGGCGGATCAGTTCATGTTTAAAACTGGATATCCCGCGCTGGTACTCGCAGAGGTAATAGCTCTCGTCAAGTTTACTTCCCTTCCAGCACTCCAGGAAACCTATCGGCGGCGGAGTGCCGACCCCTTTGCCGGCAAGGAAAGAAGCTGCCAGCCACGTACGCCGAGCCTTGGATCCCCTCTTCTCGTCAATCCGGTCCTTGATCATGAACTGGCGGCCAAACGCCTTTACGGCAATCTCAAGGGGCCGGCCGCCGCACTCGAGGGTTATCCGTATGTTACTGTTCCGTCCGGAGGAAATGATCTGCGAATCTTCATTTCCAAGCAGTTCCTCAAGGCTCGACAGCTGCTCGACGAATCCGGCATCACGGTACCGGTCCGTTATAACGCCGGTATACCTGCCGATAGAAATTCCGTCTCCCGTGTTCCTTGTCATATCATGCCAAAATATACTCTGCCACCCTGCCGGTCAACCTCATGTTTAGCCGGAACGGCATATTGGTCAGAATGGCACAAAGGATCAAAGGCACATAGGCACAAAGTATGATTCAAAAGAGCAAAGCAAAACCAGAAGACAGAAACGGCCGGGTATCCCGATCTCATGGAGTCGCGACTCGCCCAGTTGCCATTGGAAATAGGAGGTAGGGCGGTTTGGCTCAAACCGCCGGAAAAGACGATTGCTTTGGATTGCATTCCGGCTGACTGAATGTTATTGCCTGTATGTCCAAACATGAAAGGAGACGTTATGAAACAATCTCTTAGAACTCGAATCTTGTCATCAATCCTGGTCATTCCGTGCCTGCTGTTCAGTTATGCGGATGTGACTTCAGCCGCCGATCAGCTGAATCTCAAGGCCCTCAAGACCTTCGTATCGACGGCCCCAAAAACGAACGAAGTACTCTTCATGTACCTCGGCAGTTCAGGCATGATCCTCAAGGCGGCAGACCAGACGATTCTTGTAGACCCTGCCGGGTATATCGACGCCAAGGCAATGGAGAGCCTTGGAACCGTAAACCTTATCCTTTTCACCCACGGCCATGGCGACCATCTCGACGTCCCGTCGGCAATAAAACTCTATGAACGCTTTAAATCATCCATTGTCTGTGAGCCGGGCCTTGTCTCCAGATTCGAACAGAAGATTCCAGAAAACAAGCTGATCTCAGCAACAGCCGGGAAATCTTTGACCGCAGGCAGTGTCACAATTGATCCTGTCGTGGGAAAACATATCGGCCCCATTACTCTTTTCAGGCTTACAGTCGGAGGCTTGACAATATTTCACGGAGGGGATTCAGCTTACGTGCCGCTCAAGGATCTTCCTTCCCAGGTGGCTTTCCTGCCTGTCGGGGGAGCATCGCCGACAGCTTCCCCGGACGATGCGCTCAAAATGGTTGCCGACCTGAACCCGCAGGTGACGGCCGTGTTCCACGGCAAAGATGACCAATACAGCACTTTCAAATCGAAGATGACAGCCAAATATCCCAAAGTCAGGGTGCTGGTCTGCAAAGTCAACGAATCCGGAAAGGCAACAGCCACCCCCGCACCGGGAAAATAAAAAGCTCGTCCTTTTACCGACCGTGAAGGGAGGATGCAGTGCAGTTACTGCTGGTCATGCTGGTTGTGCCTTTCGCCATACTGGTGCTGGCGACACTTGTCAGGATGTGCGAAAAACACCTCGTCTGGCCATATCTTCCCGCCGATGCCGGCACAATCAAACCCACACGTTACATGAAAAAGACCTCGGAGGCCGCCGAAGCCGTGGGCTTCATGCCCCTGGGTGCGTTCCGCGACGCTAGAGGCGGAGTCTACAAGATCCGCTATGATTTCCTGGTCTCTCCAGCGAAAGATGTCCTGCTGGTTACGGGCGGCGGGGCAATGGCCGGGATCCGCGTTGATGCAAGCTGGCTCCTTACCAGCCTCAGCAACGGCCGCTGCATCGTCTCACTCGACAATGCAGCGGCTCGCGAACGTGGTGATCTCACCGGGCTGAGCATTGAAACCATCTACCAGCGGACGACCTTCGACATCCTCCTGGCTGCACATAGAAAGGCTGTGGCCGCTGCAAAAGCTCCGGGTGTGCCGTTCTCCAGCCCTGTCTCGGATCACCGCGAATTTCTGGGCCGGAAGATTGATATGCTTGTCCAGGGCGGCTACGCCGCGTTGTGCGGAGACAGCCATGAGCGTTGGCGCTACACGGTGAAGGGTGCGCTGTTCTCCGCCCTCTCATCTTTCTGGCACGGGACGGGACAAGGACTCGATCCCGAAGCCGCGGAGAAGCCCGTGCCCGGGGCGGACCAACAAGAGGATCAAGATGAAGAAGCCCGGTCGCCTTCGGAGCATCGCAGCTCATCCCCGGTGTTGAGTGCGAAGAAAATGAAACGACAAATTGCCAGGACATTCCTGTTCTGGCTGGTCTTCTTCAACTGGCCGCCGGTCGTGATTTGGATTCCATTTTTACGGGCGCTGGCTTTTCTTCCCTACATGCTTTGGATCAACATCCCTGTTCTCTGGTGCGGCCTTGGCAAGTTGCTCGGGCAAACCCATTACGACTTTATCGGAAAACCCCAACACTATTTACAGGAATTCGGGCCAATACCATTAACTCCTCTTTCATGGATCCTGGTCGTGGCATTCTGGATCTTGATAGCTGCCGGGCTCACCGCAATCACACCCTTGTGCCATGCGCTGGGACGATACATGGATAAAGACAGGGTTAAGATCGACGGCGACATTACGATGGATGGCCGGACCTATACCAGGCGTACTGGTGTTCCCTGGTCCCATATCTATCCCTTCTTCCTGTTCCATATGCTTATTTTCGGCTGTGGGGGCTTTTCCATGGCTTATGGCGACAAGGGTCCCGGCGTGTTCTTCCTTTACGCACACAGCGGCATGGCCATTCTCGTCTACACTATATTCTATATAAGCATCTTTGGGGTCGACGAAGTCAAATGGATGTTCATCAACGCCTGGCTGGGCCTGCTCGGCATCTACAGCCAGATCGACTGGATCCTGTCGCTCTTCGGGAAGAAAGCCGGCGATTACCCTCTTTACGTCCACGTGGTCCCTTTTCTGTATTTCATATTATACACCTTCCTGCTCCGGCACGCAGTCCTGGACCTCTTTAGGGCGAGAGAAGATGCGAAGAAAAGGAAGAGAATAGAGCACGCCTATGTTGCCATCTCCGCAGCCATCTACGTAGTTTCCTATTTCCTGGAAACACACTGAACAGTGCCATTCAATGCGGACGGAAAAACCCAATACACAATTCTGAACTTTGTGCCTGTCCCGCCAAGACATGACGTTGTAAACGCATGTGGTCAATGCAGGCTGGGGCGTCTGAAGTCCTGGCCCCTGGCCAGGTGTAAACGCATCGTGCATTTCGCTTCTTTGATGGAATATTTCACGTCAGATTGCCTCAAGAAATCAGCGTGTGGCTGATTTCGGCTGTCAAGGCGTCGCGATCGGAGGGATACTCATGGTATCCGACGATCGCGACAACGACGACAGGGAGGCAATATCACGTGAAAGATTCCATCCGAAATGCACGATGCCTTTTAAGAATGGAACCTATAGTCATAAACGGACAAGTGCATAAGTCCGTTAAACCATCATCACTTCGCCAGCGTTTTGAGAACGGGCTCAGCAATCAGGCCCAGCGGCTTGAGCTGGTAGTCGTAGGACCACTTGTCGCCTGAGGTGTACCATGACCCAGACCCTGCCCAGTAACCTTTGGGCGTCTTGGTGTTGTGAACCGGCCCAAACTCGTTGATCCTGTTGCCAAACACTGTGATATCCAGTTTGTGGGGCCCCTTGTCCACCCTGCCCAGCTCAAGCCGCCACGGCGCAAACGCAATCCTGCCTGCCGGTTTACCATCGAGAGAAACAGCCGTCAGGGGCCCCTTGAAGTTAGCCACTTCAACCGCCATCTCCTGGTCCTGTCCTTCAAAAGTGAAGTGATAAGTCACGTTCCCCGAATAAAACGCCAGGCCCTGTTTCGACCAGTCTCCAATTGCCAGCTGTTTTGGCGCAGCAACAAGCTTCGCCTCCCTGCCGTTTATTTCCACTCCGAAATCCCCCAGCAGGTAACTCCACTCGACGTTGTTCTTCTTCGTCATGCCTATCGACATCACAAGTTCATGCGTTCCGGCGCTCAGCGACGGAAGCTGAATCGTCTTGATGGCTTCGTCAACCCACCAGCCGGTCACCTTGTTGTCAACCGGCTTGCCATCAAGCGTGATGCGCATGTTTTCAGGCTCTTCAACCGCCAGCTTCGGAGATTCCACGTTCACATCCGTCTTGATTGTGTACTTGACCTCAAGGCGGCCAAGCTCGGTCACCTTCTCCTTCACCGTCCAGGGCTGCGCCATGCCGCCGCCGCGTGTCGGGATGTTCAGTTTCTTGCGTACTGCCCTGTCAATGCGAAGTATTTCCTCGGCCGCGTTCCATGGTTCACTATTCAAGCGCCATTCAGCCTGGTCAAGAAGCAGCACATTAGGTTGAGCAAGGGTAAAGCCGACCGGGCCTGCAAGTTTGACATCTCCGCCCCATGTTTTGGATGCCGGCTTCATCCCGCCGGTACGCCAGCCAGGCTCAAGCCTGACAAGCAGATGCCCGTGGGCCGGAAACGTCCAGTCCAGCACCGTGCAGTCGCCATCCCGCCGGCTTGCCAGCTGTTCCATCTTTCCGCTGAATGTGTCAAGCAGGGTCACGGACCAGTCACCTTTGAACCTCACCTCTGACTCATGCTGATTCATTCGATCGAAGTTACAAATGAAGACATTCCGCTTATCACCGTCATTCCTGATCTGGTAAAGGAACCTGTCCCCGCGCTTTCCGGCCTCGACAACTTCAATCTCACGTTCCGCGGCAAACCCATCGATTATACGATCCTTGTCCCAGGCAACGTTTGTGCATTTCGCGGAAAACTTCACGGCACGGTCGGACGGCACAGCGTCAACCAGCTTAGGCACCTCTCCGGCAAATACAACCTTGCCGCCGGCCGCCGCAAATTTCTCAAGGCGGTCAAGGGTTGTTCCCCTGATCGTCGTCAGCCACGGAACAAGCATCGCATCATAAGCCATCGCACCGACCTTCAACTGTTTGCCATCAACCTTCCTGCACTGTCTCGGCAGGAGTGCCTCACTGATATAATCGAAATCCAGCATCCCGCGAAGCATCCACCCTGTAACATGTTCAAAAGCCACATCCTGTCGCCTTCTCTCAATGCCGGTCTTATCCTCAGGACCCATGAACAGCCAGTAGGATTCTATGGGATGTATCACTCCAATACGGACACGAGGCGTGCCGCGGGTCATAGCCACGTTGACGCGGCTGTAGTGATCTTCAACCAGAGGGTACTCCCTGTACCACGGCGACTGCCATCCAATCGCTGCTGGATAGTCACGCTTCGCCTCGCCGGCCATTGAGACCCAAGCAAGGTGCGGAACCCGAACAGTTATTCCCATCGCCGCCTGCCAGTCACCCTGCCCCTTGTGGCCGACAAAATCGTAATCCCACGCCGTAACACCGTAAAGCTCGCTCAGAACGCCGGGCCGTCCATACTGGTGCGCTATCGTCTCGGCCTGCTTGGCGGTTGTGAGCTCCATGTTATCGCAAAGCATGTCTATACCAGGCAGCTGGAACCCGCTCAGGCCGCGAAGGGCATCACCCACCTTCCTTGTCTGCGAACCAAGACTCTGCTCTGCCATCAAGTGTCCTGTCAGCGCAATATCGTGCCCGTCGCACCACTTGCCGATCAGATCGCTGAACGTAGCGGCAAAACGCTCGCTGGCATGATCGTAATAGCGGTACCGCGTAACGGAAATCTTACCGTCCGGCAGCTCCCAGAAGAGTTCCGGTATTTTCTCTTCCAGTTTCTCCCCATAGGCTTTCCTGTAGGTTGACGCAAAATCATCTGTGAAAGGCAGGGATTTTTCTTCCCTGTCATCTGATTTCCCTGACAGTTCCACCTCGCCGTATTCAGGCTCATCGGTGAAAATGGCAGGCACAACGGTTCCCATGCGGTCGCCGATAACCGATGCGTAGCGGTCGTGAGTTACCTTTATAAACTGCCTGACAGCCTTCGGGTTCATCGTGTCGACATATGTCTGGTTGTTGAACCAGGGGGAAGGATCGTTCTTGCCGACATAGGCGTACCATACCTGCGAAATCTTGACTGCCTCTTCCCCTTTCTTCAAGAGCCGGTACGAGGCCAGCGCCCCATCCTTCCCGAGAACTACCTCGTATTTCCCGACCAGCCGCCCGCACTTCGGATTCTCCTTCATGGTCAGCACGAGTTTCCTCTGCCGCAGGGATTCGTCCTTTGTCACCAGCCCGCCCGCAGAACCCGATGGCCAGCGGTCCTCGTCATAAAGCCATGCCAGCATTGATTCCTTCTGGGCCTTGTCCACGCAGGACTTGACGCAAGACATGAATTCATCGCCCAGGTATTCCGTATCAAGCCCTACCCTGACATGTATGTGGGCGCCGCCGAACCCCATTTCCCTCAGCAAATCGATCTGCCTCAATAGCTGGTCCTTATCCAGCTTGCAGTTCCAGGACCAGAACGGCGTACCCCTGTATTCACTGGTGGGATTGGCGAAAAGCTTCGGGTCCAGCTCCCCTGCCTTGTTTTTCGGATAAAGCTGATATTCGCTTCCAGCCATGGCCATTAAGGCTGTCAGCAGTATCCCGGCAAAGAACACAGCACCCTTCCGGACAAAACCAGCAAATGAACTCATGATCATTTCTCCTTGTTTTCCTCAGACTTCCTGCGAATTGAGCACAGACTCTGTACACCCGGGCAAAGACTGTCAACCGGAAAAAAACATCCAAACCCAGGCCGGGTTTTCAACCATGCGAAAGACGGGATTCAGTACGCTTTGAGAATAATTTTTCTCGTCATCAAAACATGCCCGCAAACATCAGGAGAAACCGCTGGTTTTTCAAGCCACGGCAACATGGACTTGCAATGAAGTGGCTGAAGTCTTCCTGTTTGGCAACCTTTATGCTTATACAACAAAACATGAATCAGCGTGGAAAGCACTGTTGAGAAGGAGGTTTGACATGTACCTTAGCCACTGGAAATTGAACAAGCATCCGTTCAACAATGTACCCGATCCCGATATGTACTTCCAGGCCCATCACCATGTTGACGAGGCCGTATCGGAAGTCCTGTTCGCGATCGAGGAAGCCGACGAATGCCTGGCCGTTGTCGTCGGGCCGGTTGGTGTAGGCAAAAGCATGTGCCTGAGAGTCGTGCTGGACGCGCTTGATCCGGCAAAATACAGGTGTGCATTCGTAACAAACCCTGACATGACGTTTTCCCAGCTTCTGCGCGAAATAATCGGCCAGCTGCAGGACAGGGAGTGCACCGAAGTACATAAGGAGAAACTGCTGGAAATGTTCAACAGGAACCTTTTCGAAACGAACAATACAGGCAGGAGAGTGGTTATATTCATTGATGAAGGCAACGTGATCAAGCCGGTCAACCTTGAAAGCCTGCGCCTGTTGACGAACATGCAGGACGACCACCAGAATCTTTTGACAATAGTCCTCGCCGGACAGCCTGAACTCGGACGACGTCTGGAAGATCCGAGAAGGGCTAACTTGTTCCAGCGCATCGGAGTATACTGCCAAATCCAGGGTATTACTACCCGCGAGCTCATGAAAGACTACATCGAACACCGCCTGGAACGGGCAGGCTGGTCCGGCGAGTCAATGTTCACGGAACAGGCATACGATGAACTGTGGAGCCTCTCCGAGAACGGCGTCCCACGCATCATCAACAAGATGTGCAAACTTGCGCTGAAAGCTGGAGAAACAAATAAACTGTCCAGGATAGATGCAGACATCATCAGGGCCGTGGGAGAAAGTTTCCAGAGAGTTTGGCGCAAAGTCAAAACAAACCGGAAACCAGCACCAATACCGGAAGAGAATAAGGAAGAGGAGCACGAGGCAGAAGCCGTCGTCTTGTCCGCCAACCTTCCAGTCCATGCACCGGATGCAGAGCCTAAAGCACCTGTGAAGGAAGAAACGGAATACAGGTTCATTCCCCCGATTCAAGCGCCGGGGGCAGTCGCAGCGGCGGACAAGATGCCGGAAATAATCAAACTGCACGGAGAAGATAACGAGAAACTGGCCGAACGCCTGGCAACGGAAAGGCTCAACCAGCTTACAGACATCACTGATCCATTCGAGGAATGGAACAAGGCCAGGGAGGAAATCCTCAAAGAAATCACCCTGGCCGGCGGATCCCTTCCCGGCAGGAATGTTGCCGTATAATAAAAGAAGGATTAAGGGGGCATGAGACTATGAACAAGATAAGCTTAGTCGCCCGACGGCAAGACAGGCAGTTTGCGCCTCCCACCCGCGCAAGTGAACGGGCCATGCAGCGCGAGGAGATTGGACAAGCATCCCCGGCGTTCGGCGCCCAGGCAATGCCTGAGAACATCTCCCTGTCAATGGTGGACGGAGGGCCTGCACTGGACCTGCGCATTCCGAACGAACAGGGAGAATCTCTCGTAAATGTCGTTTCCGGGTATCTGGATGGCGCTGATACCGCGGAAATTGTCACCGAAATATCAATGCAAAGAAAGGAGGCGTATACAGGTATCAAGTTCCAGTTCACGCCTGGCAAACCAGTAAAGATGCTAAACACAAAGCAACTGGCGGCAATGCTTGGAGTCAACATATCGACAGTTTACTCGCTCCACAGGAAAGGCAGAATCAGGGGCTACAGGGCGGGCAAGTCATGGCGGTTCCAATGGCACGAAGTCCTTGAAGATATTGGATCGCCTTAATTAACTGCCGGTAATTGACATGAGCCATAGGTCTGAATGTGGACCTATGGCTCACTTTTTTATTTCGCTTCAACCGGCAGGACCCAGATGTTGCGATAGCGCACAGGATTACCATGATCCTGGAAATGGAAATTCCCGCTCTTTGCTTCCCTGCTGATCTCGACATTGTCATGTATCCTGATGCCGTTGTGATAAACCGTCACGCGCGGCTTTCCGGCATACTTGCCGTCCTTCTTCTGGACACGGTATTCAACATCGTAAGTCTGCCACTGAAGAGGAGGTGCGGACGACAGGTTATACTTGTTCTCCGGCTTGTCACCGATGCTGTCGATCACGTCCATTGTATCGGGATCCTTGTACCTGTAGAAACCGCCGCAGCCGCCGCCGGTATAAGTGGTCTCACCGAAAGAATCAAGGACCTGTATTTCGTCGCCATTGGGGAGAAAGACGCCGCTGTTGCCGCGGCCCTGGCTGTGCGCCGAAGACCGCAAAGGGCACATGAACTCGACATGCAGGTCAAAACTGCCTTCAAACTGGCGACTGGAAGTTAGACCGCTTTTCGGAACCTGTATTGATCCGTCTTCCCCGATTTTCTTCTCCTCTGCTGACCATTCAGATTTGTTCCCCTTGGTAACTTCATTAAGCGATTTGCCGTCCAGGAGCGCAACCGCACCCTTCGGCGGCTTCAGTCCAAGAGACTTTGAAAATCGCTCTGTACGCTTAAGCTCAAATTTGCCACCTTCCCCGATACTCCCGGTAATCGAACCATCCTTACAAGAACCTTTCCACTCAACATCACCGACCTTGCCCGAAAAGGTAACAGCATCAGCCGCGGTCATTCCGGCCAGCTCAATTCTTGTCACCTGCTTATTTCCGGAATCCTTCCTGGCAAGGACCTTGTAGTTTCCATTGCCCTGCGCAACAACACGTGCTTCAATGCTGGACTTGCCTGCTGAATCTTTGCATGTACCCTCATACAATCCCTGGACAACAGCCTCATCCGGCGCCGCCGCAAACACACCACCCGAAACCAGCATACCCGCAATCACCACACCAACAGCCATTCCCTTCATGAACATACCTCCTTGTGCCTTATCACAAATTTACAGCAAATAACCAAACACTCCAACCTCCTGTTTCGTCCTGACTAGCTTCGACGTCAGGACGTGGAGACCGTGCCGCGCATTTCGTTTCCCGGCGGAATGATTTCGCGTCAGACGCCTCGTCGGCAAGGCGTGAGTGCTCGGCGGTATACTCATGGTATCCGGCGAGCACTCCAACACAGCCGGAGACGGCGTATCACGCGAAATCAGTTCAACCCGAAATGCACGGCACATCTTCTAACCCCGGCCTTTCCAAATGTATCACTTCACCGGATTTCCGTCAGCATCGAGAAACTTTATCTCGCCCCAGTTAAGCTCGCGGATGCCCGCCTCAATCTTCGCCCTGTCGCCCACCACCAGCCAGGTAAGACTGTCAGGCCGAACCACGCTCTTTGCCACCCTTGCGAGATCAGCCTGATTGAGGGCCATAATCCTGCCCGCATAGGTCTGGTAGTAGTCGTCAGGCAATCCGAACCTTACCATCTGGCTCAAACTGCCAGAGACAGCGCCCATCGTCTCCCATGCCCCGCCAAGCCGCAGGGTCTTGTCGGTAACAGCTTTTTTTAACTCGACATCAGTTGGCGGATTCTGGCCGGTAATGCCCCTGAACTCACTGTCAAGTTCCTGCATCGCGTTCTTCGTCTTGTCTCCCTGTACCGGCGCGATGCACATGAAAGGCCTCTGTCCGCGGGCATCGGCAATGGAGCTGCGCACTCCGTAGCTCCAGTGCTTGTCTTCCCTGAGGTTCATATTGATACGGCTGGTGAACGTGCCGCCAAGTATGAAATTCATTGTCTCTATTGCAAGCTCCTCGGAGTTGGCTTTGGGCGGGGCAATATGTCCTGCGACAATCACCGACTGCTGGGCGCCGGGGCGATCAATGATGTACACCGCCGGACTGGACGGCATCGCAACCTGCGCAACATTTTTTACAGGAACAGCGCCAGGCTTCCAGCCCTTGAACATCCGCTCAAGCAAAGGCTTGATCTCCGCAAGCGACGTGTCGCCCACGACAACCAGCGTCGCGTTGTTCGGCTTAAACCATGTTTCATGGAACTTCTTCATGTCTGCAGCGGTAAGTTTTGAAACGCCCGCCTCAGTGCCACTGCCGCTGAACGGATTAGCATAGGCGTGGCCCTTGCCGTAAACGAGCTGGGGTATGACACGCAGCGCCATACCGTTGGGTTCGACCTTTTCCCTCTGGATAGCAGCCAGGCGCTGTTTCTGGAGCCTGAGAAAACTGGACTCGAAGAATGCCGGGTTAAGAATTACATCGGCGTAAATATCGAGCCCCTTTTCGAGGTGCTCCTTCAAGGTACTCAACGAGATACTGGCGGTATCAAGATCACAGCCGGCGCCGAGGTTTGCGCCTATTGAATCCAGCTCATCACTGATCTGAAGGGCCGTCCGCTTTTTTGTCCCTTCATCAAGCATGGACATTGCCATGCTGGCCGTGCCGGGCACAACCAGCTGGTCGGAAGCAAAACCGGAATCGACCAGAAGCGTGAAATTGATTACCGGGATTGCGCGGCGTTCTGCAAACACGATCTTGAGGCCGTTTCCAAGAGTGGCTCTCTGGAATGCAGGAAAACGCACATCCGGTTTCAGTTCAGGAACCGGCAACCTGCTTCTGTCCAGGTTGCTCTCCACCGTGCTGAATGAAGGGAAGGGGTTGATTTCCAGAACGAACTGACCGTCGCTAAGCCATCTTCCAGCCGCCTTCTGCAGATCCCTGGCCGTGGCTTCGCGTACTTCCTTGAGAACGGTTTTGTAGTAATCCGGGTTGCCGATATAAGTGAAATTGCAGGCCAGCACGTCTGATTTCCCGCCCATTCCGCCAATACGCTCAATACCGCGAATGAACCCGGCTTCGAACTGCGCCTTGACGCGCTGAAGTTCATCAGCCGTTGGTCCCTTCGCAAGAAATCTGGCAAGCTCCTCGTCAATGGCCTTTTCAACCCTGGCCAGGTCCACACCCGGCTTGGCCGTGGCCACGATCATGAACTGGCCGGCGATTTCCCCGAGATCAATACCGGCACCGGCATCCGTTGCAATCTGGTCATCATAAACCAGCCGCTTGTAGAGGCGTGACGATTTGCCGCTGGAAAGAACATCGCTGACAAGGCTCAGGTAGTTGCCTTCCGTTGTCCCGTACTGCGGAATGTTCCAGACCTTGTAGATACGCGCCTGCGGAACACGATCCTGCGCTTTCATCCTGTGCGTGCCGGTACGTTTGGCAACATAAGACTCGTGCCTCGACACGGGCGGACCTGCCGGAATGTCGCCAAAGGCCTTCTCCACTTTTGCCAGGGCTTCCTCCGGATTCACATCGCCGGCCACCACAAGGACTGCATTGGCCGCCCCGTAGTAAGTCTTGAACCATTCTTTGACGTCGTCGAGTGTCGCCGAATTGAGGTCCTCCACTGAACCGATGACCTCCCAGGAGTACGGGTGACCGGCCGGCCAGGTGTTCTTCGTAACCAGCCTGTATGCAACTGAATAGGGTTGATTCTCCTTCTGGCGCTTCTCGTTCTGGACAACCCCGCGCTGTTCGTCGAGCTTGGCCTGGGTGAGCACTCCGAGCAGGTGCCCCATCCGCTCCGATTCCATCCACAGGGCAAAATCCAGCGCGTCGCGCGGAACGTCTTCAAAGTAGTTTGTGCGGTCTTCGCTGGTGGTGCCGTTCAGGCCGGAGGCTCCGACCTTTTCCAGCGCCTTGAAATAGTCGTCATCGAAGTGTTCAGTGCCGTTGAACATGATGTGTTCAAAAAGATGGGCAAACCCGGTCCTGCCTGTCTTTTCGTTCTTCGAACCAACATGATACCACACATTGACTGCAACTATAGGCGCCTTGTGGTCTTCGTGAACGATAAGCGTGAGACCGTTCTTCAGGACGAACTTCCTGTAAGGAATATCTATGGAGCCGGCAGGTTTACCGGAACCAGCCAAGGCTTGAGACGAAACCAGCAGCAGCGCGAGTATTATTTTATTCATATTCATTGTTTAGTCTTTCAACCTTTGGCGAGTTTGACACCCAGTTCCCTTGCTTTACTCATCAGGGCCTTGTTCGCCTTTATCGAACCCGGATCGCCGGCATTGCCGTGGACAATACCTTTGACGGGTGCGCCGATGTAAGCAAACGCATCCTGGAAGGCACGGATAGCGTTTACGCATCCGGACTCAAACACATCATCCCCTCCGTAAGTAAACACAAGGCCTGTGCGTTTGCCGGCAAACAGGTGGCCCTTGGGCGTTATGAACGCATAGAAACGGTCCAGCACCTGCTTGATCTGCGCCGACATCGTGAACCAGTAAATCGGGCTGGCAAAGACTATTGCATCCGCATTCTTGGTCGCATCATAAATTGCCTTCATATCATCATTAAGAACACACCCTTTCGCCTTTGGCTTTTGGCAGCCCTGGCAGGCGGTGCATGACAGAATATTCATCTTCTGGAGGAAGAACTCCGTGACTGATGCGCCCGCGGAAGATGCACCTTTAGCTACCTGGTCCGCCAGAATGGCAGTATTGCCTTTCGCATTCGGACTTCCCTTAAGTATTACAACCCTGCTCTTCTTTTTATTCTTCATAGCTAACATTTCCTTTCTTATTCGAGGCAGGTTCTAATCTTTTCCGTCTGCAAATACAAGAACGACATCGAAGAGGAAGTTTGAACACATCGATCAGGAATCTGCCTTGACTATGAAAGCCTTCTCTTTCAGGATACCGCCCGATGAAAACAACAAACAGCAAACTGTCCATGGATTCACTGGCCTCGCTCTGTAAGCGGCGCGGCTTCATTTTCCAGAGTTCCGAAATTTACGGAGGCATCAACGGGTTCTGGGACTACGGTCCGCTGGGATGCGAGCTGAAGCGCAACGTCCGCGAGGCCTGGTGGCGTAATGTGGTCCAGAACCGCGAAAACGTGGTGGGCCTGGATTCTTCAATCATAATGCACCCTAAGATATGGGAGGCTTCAGGCCATGTAGGCGGATTCGCCGACCCCATGGTCGACTGCAAGGCCTGCAAGAAACGCTACAAGGCCGACAACCTCTGCGAGGAACAGGGCAAGAAACTGATCAAGGCTGAAAAAGGCTTTACCCTCCCCGAAGGCATCAAGTGCACCTCGTGCGGCTCCAAGGACCTCACCGAACCACGCGAGTTCAACCTGATGTTCAAGACTTTTGTCGGCCCGGTGGAGGACGAATCAGGCATAGCCTACCTGCGTCCCGAAACGGCACAGGGAATCTTCGTGCAGTTTGGAAACGTCCACGCGACCTCGCGGCAGAAGGTGCCGTTCGGCATCGCTCAGATCGGCAAGGCCTTCAGGAACGAGATCAACCCCCGTAATTACACTTTCCGCTCACGCGAATTCGAACAGATGGAACTCGAGTTCTTCGTGAAGCCCGGCACAGACCAGCAGTGGCACGATTACTGGGTCGAAGAACGCGTGAAGTGGTACCAGTCAATCGGTCTGCCCGCGGAAAGCCTGCAGAAGTATATTTACAAGAAGGAAGAACTCGCCCACTACGCCTCGGCGTGCGTGGATATAATGTACGACTTCCCCTTCGGCATGCAGGAACTGGAAGGCATCGCGGCGCGCGGCGATTTCGACCTCAGCCGCCACCAGCAGTTCAGCGGCAAGTCCATGGAATACTTTGATCAGGAAACAAACGAACGGTTCATACCGCACGTTGTCGAGCCGTCAGCCGGCGTGGACAGGATTGTGCTGGCCCTCCTCTGCAACGCCTACGCCGAGGAATGGATCGGCAAGGGCGAAGATAACGTTGTCCCCGCGGAACCCGGAAAACAGCCGCCGGAAGGATTTGAACTCAGGACAGTGATGCGGTTCCACCCGTCAATAGCGCCGGTGAAAGTGGCGGTATTCCCGCTTCTCAAGAACAAACCCGAACTGGTCGAGAAGGCACGCGGCGTGTTCAACGCCATGCAGAAACACTGGCCCAGCTTCTGGGATGCAACCGGCGCAATCGGACGCCGGTACAGGAGGCAGGACGAGATCGGTACGCCGTTCTGCGTTACAATTGATTTCGATACACTGACGAACGACACCGTCACACTGCGCGACCGCGACTCGATGAAACAGGAACGGATCGAGATCTCAAAACTGGCAGACAGAATCCACAATGCATTCGCATGATCACATGAAGCCGGAAAAGGACCTGGGTTTCGCAAGGATCGACCTTGACCGCCAACGCCGCTGCGGGGTCCCCGAAGTCATTTACTGCCCGGGTAAAACAGCGAAACAGGTACTGGCAATAATGAAGGCCATGCAGAAGGCCGGCCATGACATACTTGCCACCCGTGCTTCACGTGAACAATATTCCATCGTAAGAAAGTCGATTCCAAAGGCCGTCTACCATGAAAGCGCCAGGGCAATCACGCTGGACGTCCAGAAGAGCCGCAAACCGCAGGGCCTTGTTGCCGTTGTTTGCGCCGGGACATCGGACCTGCCGGTTGCCGAGGAAGCCGCCCTGACCGCTGAACGCATGGGCGCAAAAGTCGTGCGCGTATTCGATGTCGGTGTTGCCGGACTCCACAGGCTCGTCAACCGCCTCGACATCCTGGAATCCGCCAGGGCTGTTGTTGTCGTTGCAGGCATGGAAGGCGCCCTGCCCTCGGTTGTCGGCGGGCTCATTGACAAACCCATAATTGCCGTCCCGACAAGCGTCGGATACGGCACCAGTATGAACGGGATCGCTGCATTGCTCGCAATGCTCAATTCGTGCGTACCGGGAATTACAGTCGTTAACATTGACAACGGGTTCGGCGCCGGGGCCGCCGCCGCAATGATCAACCGGGTCGCCGGCGAAACTGCCGGGAAAAGGAGCTGACCATGACTGACGGAAAACCAGGCCTGAACACCGCCGACACTCCTGACGGACCAGCTGATACCGAGGAAGTCGTGTATTTCGAAGGCAGTCCGGCCCTGCGCGGGTCCCTGGGAAGCCTTTTAATGTACACTCTTATTGGCGCAGGCATTATTGCCGGTGCCGTAATGCTGAGAACCCATGGCTGGTGGATTCCTTTGGCGGGCATTGTACTCGCGGCTGCCTTGATAGCCATACCTGTAGTCCTGACCCTCAGCATACGCTACCGCGTCAGCAATTACCGTATTGACTACGAACGCGGGGTATTTTCCAAGGACATCGACACGCTGGAACTCTGGCACGTCGAGGACCTGAAATTCCACCAGTCGCTTCTGGACCGCATCCTCGGTGTGGGCGGAATCATAGTCATATCACACGACGACACCACGCCCCAGCTGCTGCTGCGTTCCATACCCAATCCCAGGCCGGTCTTTGAGACCCTGAAACAAAGGATCATTACCGTAAAGAGACAGCGCGGTGTAATCAAGATAGATGCCGGCTGAGAAGTGTTCACGGTTCACCGCTCCATCTCCACTCCACGAATGGCACTGACTTAAGACTCCAGCTAGATACTTCTCCGGCTTTGGAATGCGGTTGGTTTCCTTATAACTCTCTAACGAAGCGCTACTCTACACTCCACGACTATTTCAACTCTTCAATCGTAATATTGCGATACCATGCCTCGCTTGGCCCGCCGCCGTGAATCTGCAGGCCTATGATTCCGCCCTGCGCAATATCCTCATCCGTCTCCGTGTAGTCCACAGTCTGGACTCCGTTGACGGTCAGCTTGACATTTTTTCCATCGCAGCGGATTTCATAAGCATTCCAGTCATTCTTCTTTACGAAATCCTTATTTACAGAATCTCCGGGCCTTGCCACAAACTTATTGCGGCGCGATTCGTCATACAGGCAGCCCCAGTAGCCGCTCCCGGCGCTCATATCCATGTCCGCCTGGTAACCGCTTACCTCGTAATGATTCGGAACCCTCTTTGACCTGAACTGTATGCCCGCATTCGCGCCCGCACCGGTAAGCTTGCATTCCAGTTTGAGTATGAAGTTGGTATACTCCCTTGTCGTACACAGGAAAGCATTATGCGGCACCCTGTCTTTCAGCGTGCCGCCGATAATTGCACCATCCTCAATGCGAAATGTCTTGTTTGTATCGCCCTCCCACCCGGAAAAAGTCTTGCCGTCGAACAAAGCCTTAGCCTCGCCGCCGGATGCCACCGCCGCAATTGCCATCACTGCCACAACAATACATGCTGATTTCATAGTATTCCTCCCCTTAATCATCCTGCTACTGCCGCATTTTCAGCGCCACTTTTATGAGAGTTTTAAAACGGCCAAAGGCACCTGGCTTGTTGGTCATGACCTCATCATAAAGCGACTCTTCGTCCTCAGGAAGAACGACACCATTTCCCTTCTTCTTCAGCGTGATCGATTTTGACGGACAAGCCGTTACGCAGAGACCGCAACCAATACAGCGGCTCAGGTTGATCTGAGCCTTCTTATCCGCCACGCTGACCGCGCCAACCTGGCAGCGGGCAACACACTTACCGCAACCGGAACACGATTCCACTGCCACTTCCGCAAAATAACCGGTTGTCCAGAAATCTACGGGATGCGGCAGGAATTTCTGGAATGAAAGCATTCCGCAACAGCATCCACAGCACGAACAGACAAACTCCGGCTTCCTGGCATTGGCCGGCTGAAGCACCAGCCCGTCGTCTTCGTTCTTCTGCAGGATCGACAGCGCTTCATCCCTGGTAATTTCCCGCCCCTGCTTCCGGCGAAGGAACGCGGAAGCCAGGTCGCCGAATCCCATGCACGTCTCTTTCCTGGAAGTCTTCGCGCATGGTTTTCCGCGCATCTCCATGGATTCACGGCAAATACACCTGAGAATCACAAAAGGACCTGGCGAATCCTGTACGATGGCGCGGATACTGTCATAGGTCGCAACATGGTGCTCAACCGGTATGGCCTTGTTGACCGGAATGGTCCTCATCTGCGACGGCTTCACGCCTAGAAACGATTTGCCATAAGCCATGGTTTTGGTGTACGCATCCATATCGGCCAGGAATCCGGGAGAAGGCTTCCCGCCCTGTGCCTCGTACATGCCGACCACCAGCGGCATAAGAAACCAGCAGTTAACACCGTCCTTCTTTTTCCACCCGACGGCGCCCTTCATGAACATGCTGTCGAGCATGTGCTCAACCTGCTCCGTGGAGAATTCACCAGCCGCAGGCCTGGCAATTCGGCTCACCGGAGCGGGTTTATAAGACATGTACTTCGCGAGCCTGGCTTCCTCAGGCGAGAAAAGCCTCTTCAGGAGCCTGGTGTCGGCGCCGGAGCCACCCGTGGGAAATCCTACCGCCTGCTGATCAAGGTGCTTCTGCAGACCGCGGTATATTGATTCATCATCGCTCATTGTCTGCACCCGTCCCGCATTCGCGCATGTCCTGGCGTGGATTTTCCTCCAGGTCCGGCTTCAGCGGGTCAAACAAATGCAGGAGTTTCTGGTAATCCGGATCGTTTGTATCCGGAAAGATGATCCTGCCGCAAGCCTCTGTCCCGCCCGCGCTTTTTGCCAGCGGCGCCCTGAGGAAGGAATTCCACTGCGGATTATCCAGCCTGACAGCAAAACATTTTGGATAGCGGAAAACATTCTGCTCCTTGTGGCATGATGCACAGCGCCGTCCGCTGATCTCCCTGAAAGTGTCTGTCAGTCCGGACGGGAGAATCTGGCGGCACCCGCGGTTCCCGCGATATGTTGAATCACTGCTCGAGTAATACGGACAGTTCAAATCCATCCACGCGTAAACCCCGCGTTTTTCAACGTCCGTCAGGTCGATCCGGTTCTTGCCTTCCTTGTCCTTGTGTCCGTTACGGATGGTTTCAGCCAGGAGCGAGGCCTTTGCCCCCCAGCGGCCGGGCGTGATCTCGAGGATGTTTGACTCCTGCCCGTTGTAAGTGGGAATCCAGCTGGTATACCTGCTGTACCTGAACGCCCCGCCGGCCCCACCGATGGTAAAATCCTCGGAAGGAGTCCCCCTGCGGGCAAGGTTTTCATAAGATATGTTGAAGAAATCCGTTTTATCGCCCGTCAATTCCAGGCCGCCCGCAGGCTTGTCACGGCCATGGCAGCGGACGCAGTGTTTGTCCAGCACAGGTTGGACAATGCTAGCGTAACTGAATCCCTTAAGGCCCCACGGGGGAAGAGCCAGTTCCTCGGCCTTGCGCTTCATTGCAATTGACCGGGCACTTTTGGTTGCCAGCACGACAGAGTTACGGTCCGCGTGACAGCCGATGCAGCCCTGGAACTCACCGGGCATGAGGTGTGTAAATGTGCGCATTCGCTGGACAGCGCGGCCTTCCGAATCGAGCGGGAGGAAATAGATGGGTTCCTGGGCCGGAACCTTGAAATACGCCGAGCCATCAGCTTCCACTGTTGCATAACCCCAGACTTTCTTTGGGGCATATGTGGCTCCGGCGCTTACTACCGGGAACTGGAAGCCGAACGCGCGGAGACCCGGGTCAATGCCTATGGGTTTTTCCATTTCCTGCACGATTGCCAGCCTCTTTACCGTGCCGCGCGGCACCAGCGCCGGATCCAGGCCGATGTAAACGTCCTGCATCAGGATCGTTGCCCATTTCTCACCCTGTTTCTTCGGAAGCGTTGAGGTGACAAGCTTTTCTTTCGGCCGTTTCATGACCGGCTGTGGATTGTAATAACCCATGGCCGCCGGCGCCGCGACTACTTCCCTGATCTTCCCGTTGTAATCGCGAAATTCAATTATCCCTTCCTTCGAGACAAGGTAATACCTGTCGTCCAGCGGGAAAGGATTGAGGTACGGGCCGTGCACCTGGTTGCCATCGCCCTGGTTGACCTTTCCAATGTTAATCTCCGGGGTGAGATTCAGAATCGCTTCCTGGGCGTTTGACCCGAGTTTCGAATCAATGATCCCTATGGCGCCGCGGCATGGACCATTGTGGGAAGTCAGTACGCAGAGAATTTTTCCCTTGCCGCCGGGGATCTCGCGGGCGTCCATGAATGTGGCAGGGCTCAATACGCGGTTGCCGAAAATACCGGTCAGGTGCGTGCCGTCAGGATTGATTGCCCACAGGCTCTGTATCGGGATGGCCGGACGGTCAACATATTCCCAGCGGCTGAAGATGATCCTGCCGTCGCCCAGGACCGCCGGCGTAAAATCATTAAGGTAGTTGGCGCTGATTCGCCTGGTGTTAGCGCCGTCAGCCTCGCATCGATGCAGAATAGGCGTCGTTGTCCTCCAGCAGTACGCGAAGGCAGGCTTGCGGTCGGAGAGAAACACAATCCCTCCATCCGGCAGCCACGAGGCATTGAAATTATTCGAATCATGTTCCGTAATCTGCTTGAGGTTGTTCCCGTCTATATCGATCGTAAAAAGCTGGAACTTGTCGTTCATGGTTTTCTTCCAGCTGAAGAGAACGGTCTTGCCGTTGTAGTGGAGATTGGCGTCCAGTATCAGGCCGCCTGAGCTGTCGACAAGCCTGGCCTGCTTCGGCTCAGCTCCGGCTAAATCGCATATCCACAGCCCGCCGCCGGGCTTGATGTCTTCCTGGTGATAAGTATAGACATGGGTTGGATTCAAAAGCTGGTGCTGGACCAGGAGAAGACGTGTAAAGCCCATCTTCCCGTTGCGGAGATCAGCAAGTACGGTCCGTGGAGATTCTTCGGCCTGTAACGCACCAGCCGTTGAGAAAACCTGCAGAATGAATAAACTAAAATAGTGAAGACCGATTTTAATAGTAATCTCCAACAAGACAGCGTTCTTAAAGGAATCCACCGTGGCCCGAACTGTTCAATCAGCCTGCGACATTCCCTTGACGATGGTCAATAACAAATATAGATTTACCGACGGAGTGGAACGCACTGGTATTGGTGAGCTTTAGATGAAATTGGCAAAAAAGTAATCACAAACAGCAGAAATGGGCAGGCTGGAAGAGGTTATTCCACACCTGTGTGCGTTCAAACCTGGCGGACTGCGACATAGCGCAATCTTCCGGCAAGTCAACAACGTGAGAGGAGATAGGATGACAAGCGAGAATCGTTTCAAAGATAGAAACGTCCATTTAAAGATGTTGTCTTTAACTGAAAAATGCTGTCTGTCACTTGTTCTTCTTGGCGGGCTTCTGGCAGTCCAACTGCCTCAAAACGCGAAAGCCGAAATGGCAATTGGAGCTCGCACGTTCACAATCTCGGACGAGGCAGCGACGAGGGAGAAAGTCGGAAAGAACTGGTCAGGTACACGCCTGAGCGCCCTCTTCCGTGTAAAGACATCATGGTTGATCGAAGCCGGGTTTGCAGGTTTTGCGGATGTTCCTGATAAGGCACCAATTTCAGTCTCGCCTGGCGCCGGCAACAGATGGCTTATCGCACCTCACAGCGAGATAAGGGCAACTTCCTACTATGCGCAACTTGGGTATCGCTTCTACGTTATCGAAAAAGAAGTGAGCTGGTCCCGCCTCAGCTTATGGATTGATGCATCCGCAGGATACGAAGGAGTTTCCGCGAAACGCCAGATTACAAACAGTTCCGCTTATGATTACCTGTCACAGACTGTTGACATAGAAGGCGGCGCCTACGTGCAGCCGCGAATCAATCTTATCTGTGAACCGGCGAAAAAGGGCTGGTATGTTGGTTTCCAGGTAGCATATGACCATTACTTCTCATCGGATATAAACAACGGTTTGTGCGGCGGATTGGTCTTCGGCTATTCAGCTAAAGAGCAGAAATCAGAGTAGTTGTCTTCAATAAACGGGGTTGACCCGCATAGCGTGCAGGTCAATCAACACTGACAACAGAGAAAGAAGGAGTACTGTCATGAACATACCAAAGCAGTTGATAAAGGCTGGCATGGTTGCATTGCTTGCCATCTGCCTGACCGGTAACGCACGTGCAGAATCACGAAACGGCGCAAGTATGGGATTAGGGGTTGGACCGGTAGTACTGGATGGCGAAACCTACCCATCGCTGAGAATCCGATTCGACTATGACATCGAGGCGTTCAGGCTTGGCTTATCGGCCGGATATATTGACTTTACGCAGGACTACGGTGATGACCTGACATTTATCCCGGTGGAACTGACCGCCAGCTTAATGCCGGTCAGGTTTGCCAGACCGGACTTTATTCTCCAGCCATACGCGGGAATTGGAGCCGGCGGTTTAATCATAAGCGGTAACAGCAGTAAAACCCACGGTATGATATCCCCGCACCTGGGAGTGGAATTCCAGATTGGCCAGAGACACGCTATTGGCCTGGACTTCTCATACCATTTTATAAGCGGCGTGGACAACGGCAGCCTCGATTACTTCAACTTTACGCTGGGATACCGTTACAGATTCTCATCTGGCGACAGCGAGTAACCGGTAACATCTGCTTTTGATGATACGGCATAACAGATAATGCTTCGGGAAAGGTCAAGCATTCACCGGTCACCTTGTCCTGCCGCCGAGTGAGAACAACTGGGTAAAAGTCCTGAAATAAATCACTCCGCCGGCAACGGCCGGTGTGGCAAAGCACTGCTCTCCGAGCGGCACCCGCGCGAGAAGTTCAAACTTGTCCGCGCCAGACACCACGACAACATCGCCCTGCTTTGTTGTACAATACAGGCGCCCGTTCACGTAAACCGGCGAACTGTAAAACATCCCGCTCACTTTTTGCGTCCAGAGAACCTCCCCAGTCGATAATCGCAGGCACGAGACGTGTCCGTCATCACCCCACAGGAAAAGCCTGTCACCCCTGATAAGCGGCGTCGTTACAAGCGGCACCGGTTTCTTGATCTCATATACAGTTCTCGCTCCAGGACCAGGCCTGATTGCGAGGAGTTTCATGCCCATCATACCTTTACCCTCTGTAGCAATCACCAGCCCTCCCCCGGCCACGGGAGACCCGATACACCGCTCAGTAAAGACATCAGGCAGTTCCCAATTCACTTTCCCCGTGACAGGATCCATTCCTGTAACCCCGTGCGCGGCATTTGCGAGAATGATTTCTTTCAATCCATTACTTGATGTGTTGATGCACGGCGTCATATAAGCGGACTGGCGTGAACGGCGTTCTGTCTGCCAGCGTGTTTTGCCGCTTTTTCTTTCAAGGGCAATTACAAAGCTTTTTCCCGCGGCCTTGGGCGCATCAGCCGAAGCATAGACAAATGAAGGAAGTGATGCCGGATCTTCCTGGTCGTTGTCATACACCACAAGGTCATCAACAATAATAGGAGAAGAGCCGCTTCCCTGGATTCCAACGAACGGCCCGAGATCCCGACGCCAGATCTCCTTTCCATCGTTATCCAGCGCAACAATGATAACTGCTTCAGGGGCGGTCCAGCAGGCAACCACCCCGTCCGCATCCACTGCCGGCGTTGCCGTCGCGTAACTGTTCTCGCCGTGCTGGCGGAACGGCTTCGATTCATAATCACGCTGCCAGATTGTACGGCCGGTTACAGTATCAATACACAGGACCATCCTTTTTGCCGTCGTGGACTCTCCACAGGTAACAAAAATACGTTTCCCCCATACTACTGGTGAAGAATGCCCGACACCGGGAAGCGTGACTTTCCAGTTGTAATTCGTATCCATCCACTGGACCGGCACCGTGGCTGCATCGCTGATGCCCGAACCATTGAAACCGCGAAACCTGGGCCAGTTATCATCACCCGTTGAAAACCGGGTCAACATTGACAGGACCAGACATGAGAATAAAATCAGTGTCTTCATCTTGATCAGTACCCCATCCGCCTGTTCTTGGGATGCTATTTTCCACCTGGCCCAGCATCCCCGGCCAGCAGTGTCTCCAGCCTGTGCTCCCGTATCCCGTAAAAATCCTTGAGGACTTTCACCTGCTCCAGTGCTTTGCCTTGATTGATTGCGCCAGACTGGTTCTTGACCCCCATGATCATCTTGTTCTTCCCGGTATGCTCGAGGGAAATGAATTCAAAGATGCTCACATCATACCCGCGGCTTTCAAGCAGGAGCGCCCGCAGACTGTCCGTCACCATGTCGGCCTCCTGCGCCATATGAACACCAAACCTGAGGACAGGATTGAGCAGACCTGGAGATTTCATCTGTGGCCTGATCTGCTTGTGGCAGCACGGAGCACACATGATGACTCCTGCTCCGGCACTGATCCCCATATGAATAGCCAGGTCAGTAGCAGTGTCACAGGCATGCAGCGCAATCAGGACATCCATGCCGGCAGGAGTGAAGCTCCCTATATCACCTTCGCGGAAAGACAATCCCGCGCAATCCAGCCGTTTCGCGGTGTCATTGCAGAAACGCACAAGATTCCCGCGCAATTCAACACCGGCGACATTCGCCTTTACCCCAGGCGTGCCGCTCAGATAATCATGCACCGCAAACGTGAGATAGCCTTTGCCGCACCCGAAATCGACAACGTCAATTGCAGGTTTGCCGGTAAATCCAGCGGCCTTAACCGCATGATCAAAGAACTCCATGAACTTGTTGATCTGTTTCCACTTGCTCGACATCGAGGGGTAGACCTGGCCTGAAGCGCTGGTCACACCCAGCTCGCGCAGAAACGGCCTGTGCCTGTCTATGATCCGCTGTTTTTCGCGGTCATGTTCCCCGGCCGGGACTTCTTTGTGCGCCGATTTGCCCCTCGTCAACCTGCATTTTCCTTTCTTACTATATTCAAGATGAATGTCCTCGTCCGCCATAAGCAGGTGCGCCGCCATGAATGTGTGTCCAAGAAGCTGTTCAACATTCGCAATGCTTGCCTCGATTGAAGAGTTTGCCGTTATATCCTTTTCGCGGTAATGGCGGACAAAACTCAGCTGCTTCTCATCCTTTATGACAATCGGCCTGACTGTTATCCTGACCAGTTCGGGCTCGGGGCCCCTGTACTTCGCCAGGACAAGCCTTACGAATGCATTAGAGGCAAGACTGTCCCTCAAGAAACCCAGGAACTGACTTGTCCCGGGAAGATCGGAGGCACTGCTGTTATCTGCAGTTGTCATTAAGCCAGAATAACAAAACAAGTCATTGGCCGCACCATGATAATTTCCAGGTTAAGTTCTTGCCATGCGCGGGTCATTCATTACCATGCGGGCAAATGACAAGACTTGTTTCTACCCTCATAATGGCGGCCGGTATAGCCGGCGCAGCCGAAGTGGCCCCGGCTAAAGGCATGACCTGCCTGTCTCGAGAACAAGTTGAAAGAGAGCACCCTGTATCTTATCAACGTTTATCTGTGTTATCCGTAGTTCTAATCTGAATCTTCCAGACTTTACGTTAAAAGTTCTTTCTTTGTTTGAAACGGCTCGACAGAGCAGATATGTCACGGTAAGAATAAGGGAAATGAAGCAGAAAAAAGACAGTGCCGGGCAATTAACCCTCCGCTTTGACAGCATCGGCGGAGCAAGCGGCGACCTTATCCTCTCTTCCCTTGTCGCCCTTGGCGTGGATCCGGGAGAAATAAGCCGTGGCCTTTCATCCCTTTCGGCAGGCAGCTTCAAACTGCAGGTAAAGACGGTGTCCGAACACGGTTTCGAGGGAAAACAACTGGCCGTAAAGATCAAACACTCCCACCATCACCACCGGCACCTGGATGATATTCTTTCCTTGATCAGGAAGAGCAAGCTGCCGCCCCGGGTGAAAGACATGAGCATGGAGGTTTTCCGCCGGCTGGCCGCAGCAGAAGCAAGGGTTCACGGAACCACGCCGGATAAAATCCACTTCCACGAAGTCGGCGCTGTTGATGCAATAGTCGACATCACCGGTTCGTGCCTTGCGCTTGAAATCCTCGGCGTCAATGCCGTCAGCGTCAATGCCCTGCCGCTGGGACATGGCACGGTTGAATGCGCACACGGGACGCTTCCCCTGCCCGCTCCAGCCGTCGTTGAACTGCTACGGAAACATCCCGTTATCCAGATTGACGAGCCTTTTGAAACTGTTACACCCACCGGGGCGGCGCTTCTCATGACATGGAAGGAACTTCTTCCAGTAAAACCCGACGCATCAATGGCCATCATGAAAACAGGCCTAGGTTACGGGCATCACAGGTACTTGAACAGGTCCAACAGCCTGAGGGCGACCCTGCTGGAAAACAGCACAGCCGTCGACGGGAAGAACCATGACGAATGCCTGGTTCTTGAATGCAATATCGACGACACAATTCCTGAACTGATCGGCAGTCTCTGCCAGAACCTTATTAAGAAAGGCGCGCTGGATGTTTTCACAACGCCTGTCCAGATGAAGAAACAGAGGCCAGGCACTTTGCTCACCGTGCTGTGCAAACCTTCCGAAAGAGACAGGTTTATCACCATGATTTTTGCAGAAAGCACAACATTCGGCATACGCGAATACATTACCCGCCGCACGATCCTCCAGCGGCGCCACATTTCAGTTAAGACACCCTACGGAAAGGTCCGCGTAAAGATCGGATCACTCAATGGCAGGAATATTACTGCCTCACCCGAACATGATGACTGCGCCAGGTGTGCGGCGAAACACGATGTTCCGGTCCGCAGGGTTTACGAGCTTGCGCTCAGGGCCTGCCGCATGTAGCAGAAAGAAACAAGAATGACTGAGAAAAACCGCCTATTGATCCTGGTCTTATTCATAAGCATCAGCACTGCGCTTTTCTGCCGGGCGGATGCACCGGCAGTCCTGGAACCCAGGCCAGACCATGCAGAGATCGCCAGGCTTCTCTCCAAGCGCCTGCCGGAGACACATATAACCCACAAGGTAATGAACGATGAAGTTTCGGCCAGGGCTTGGAACAATTATCTTACAATGCTTGACCGTGAACACGTTTTCTTCCTGAAGGCGGACATTGACGCCTTCGCCGCAAACAAATCCAAGCTTGATGATCAGCTCATAGCCGGAGATCTTTCTTTCGCATTCCAGGTATTCAACATTTTCAAGGAACGCATCAAGAACCGCTGCGAATATGTTCAGAAGCTGCTGGACAAGGGATTGAACGTTGATGAAGACGAGACATACACATGGAATCGCGAAAATGCGCCGTGGCCCCGCGACGAAAAAGAACGCGATGAAATCTGGCGCAAGAGGATCAAGAATGAATACGTGCAGATGATCGTGGAATCCAGGCTGACCGAGAAGAAAGACCAGAAGGTCCCTCCTGCCGATCCACTGAAGACCATCGGAAAGAACTACAGCCAGCTCTCCAAACGCATTGAAAAATCCGACGCCGAACTGGTAATGGAGAGGTATTTATGCGCTTTTACCCATGCCTATGACCCGCACTGCGAATACATGACGCCAGACTCGGTTGACGAATTCGACATAGCAATGAAACTCTCCCTGGGCGGAATCGGCGCAGTAATGTCGACGGAAGACTCCGGCACGGGTTGCAAAGTTACCAAGATAAACCCTGACAGCCCTTCCGGCCGCGATACTCGCGAGATAAGACTACGCGCCGGCGACCGCATTATTGCTGTTGCGCAGGGAGATGAGCCGCCAGTTGACGTAACAAGTCTGCCCCTTTACAAAATAGTCAGGCTGATCCGCGGCAAGAAAGGCACAAAAGTTGTCCTTACGGTGATCTCGGACTCGGACCCTTCCGGAAACACAACGAGAAAAATTGACTTAATCCGTGACGAGGTGAAAATCGAAGACGGTTCAGCCAGCTTCAAAATAAAGCAGGCCAAAGGAACTGATGGTGTTGACCGGAAGCTGGCGGTCATAAACCTTCCCGGTTTCTACGGGGATGCCAAGGGCGCAGCCAGTCACAAGGCGAACGCGAAAAGCTGTTCGAAGGATGTCGAAAAGATCCTGCGCGAAATAAAGAAACAGGGAGCCGACGGCATAATCCTTGACCTCCGCCATAATGGCGGCGGTTCCTTGATGGAAGCGATACTGATGACAGGGCTCTTTATCGAGTCCGGCCCGGTCGTCTTTGTGATGGAAGACACCGGCAGTCCTAAACTCCTGGGTGATACCGCTTCACACCTGCTCTACTCCGGCCCGCTGATCGTGCTCGTGGACCGCCTTTCAGCATCGGCTTCCGAGGTAGTGGCCGGCGCACTCCAGGATCACGGCAGGGGCATGATCGTGGGAGATTCCAAGACTCACGGCAAGGGCAGCGTCCAGACATTCCTGAACATAGGAACCAATTCAAAGGCAGGTTCCATAAAGGTTACCAATTCGCTTTATTACCGGATCACAGGAAGCTCAACCCAGCTCAAGGGAGTCACGGCCGACATTATCCTGCCGTCATTCCTCGACTCTCTGAAAACCGGCGAAGATTTTCTTCCGGACGCCCTTGAATGGACAATGATACGGCCCTGCCGGTTTAAACCTTTTGCCGATATGGGGCCCCTCGTCAGGGACGTGGAGGAGAAATCCATTAAACGCAGAAATGCAGATAAGTCATTTATCGCCTATACGAATACCCTGGGAAGACTCGAAGCAATCAACAAAATGGAAGAAGTGCCGCTCAAACTGGACAAGAGGCTGGAATTCGCAAAGACCCAGAAAGAACTGCGGAAAATGCAGGAGAGCGGCGAGGAAAGCGCTGAGGGCGAAGAAAAGAAAGACGTTAAGAAGAAAGAAAAGAACGATATTGTTCTTAACGAGACACTCAATATCCTGGCCGATCTGGCCACAATTTATCCGGTAGAACTGAAAGACCTTGATAAGAATGTTGCTCCGCAAACGGAAAACGCGACAGCCACTGAAGATTCCGGCACCGGAAGCAGCGATATTCCCGAAGCAAAGAAGAAAGAAATAGTCGAACTGATCAGCAAGCTTGGCGACAAGGACGCAAAAGTCAGGAAGGAAGCATCACTCCAGCTCAGGAAGATGGGCAAAGAGGCTTTGCCGGTCCTAAAGGAACATCAGGATAACAGCGATCCCGAGATCAGGGATACAATCCGCGAACTGCTGAAACAGTAGAAGAGGCTTTATTTCTGCTTCTCGTAGAGCTTCTTGACTTCTTCAAGCGGTAATGCCCGGTTGAATATCATGACCTCGTCGATCAGGCCCTCAAATCCATAGTTGCCTGCCGATGGCTCCGGCGTGCCTCCGATCCCGAAAGGAGTATTCGTCGTCAAATCAAACGTCAAAGGCCAGTTACGGGAAGTGGCAAGAGGCGCCTCGACACCGTTCTGGTACACTTTCCAGCCAGTCCCCTCTTTGACGGCAACCAGGTGATTCCACTCATCCATCGAAAAACTGGCTTTGAATTGGCCGTAATGATGCACCTTTGAAGGTATATAGTAGCACATTGTCGAAGGCAATGTGAGCAGGTAAAAGCCGGTGCCCTCGTCACCGCCGGTATATTTCGCAAGCAGGAGCTTGTGCTCGGCATTTCCCTCACGCTTCCACCAGAGAGAGAAAGTCTTGTTATCTCCCGGTTTCATACTGAAGGCCGGGCTGTCTTTGATCTCAATTCTCTGCGTTCCGCCGGCAAACTGAAATGCGCCGCCTTTCTTGCCTTTTGAAATCCACTTGGCGCCTTCAACTTTGCCATGATTCCCCTTCCCGCTCCTGTCCGTTACCCTGCCGCCTTCATTAGTATCAAACGAGAAATAAAGGACCAGCCCGTTCTGGACAACCGCAACGCCGGCCCCGCCCGCTGATACCCCAATCGACACGACGTGCTTCATCGGAATAGAATGTTTGCCAAAAAGAGTTTCAATCGCAATCTCTTCAATCTTAAACGACCCTTCCAGCTTGTCACCGTTCAGGAACGATACCTTGGCGGATCCCGATTCCTGCGAGAACTCAACGGAATCAATCAGTTTCAACGAGAGCTTTATCTCGGCAAATGAAGTCTTGAACGGCAGGGTTTCAATGGCAGGCACACCCGTCACCCGCGTTCCGTCGGTGAGTTCAAACATGAGTTTCAGAGGCTCATCCTTCTGCGGAATAACCTCGTCCGGCACAGTGCTGTTTGTGGATACGCCAGGAGACTGCTCCCCGCCGGGATCTGGCAGCGCAATCTCGGCGCGGCACTGAGAAATACTGAACCCCGCTGAAATCAGAATAAACGCATAGATACCGGCACAATTCATAGACATGATATTTTACCTCTGCGAATTATAGAGCTGCTTGACTTCTTTATCCGATAAAGCGCGATTATAAATCATAACTTCATCGAGAATGCCATTAAGATAATGGCCTGAATAACCTCCGTTTCGCCCTCCAACCATGACCTGGTGTTCAACAATGTTCAGGGCTATTTCACAACTCTTCTTTTCGGCACCGTTCACGTAGCTTTTCAAAGCCTTTCCATCATATGTCGTAATCACGTTCATAAAACCACGCGTGTTATCAACACCGGTATCGACGCCGTAATTTGGTCCCCAGAGATTCATTGCCAGCTCTTTCGGGTTGGCACTCCCCGTGCCAACACCAACAATCCCGTGGGAATGGTATGCTTTGCCAATACTTACCATAGTATCATGCGCTCCCTGAGAAGAGAACACCTTGACCCAGAAACTGATTGACCAGGGCTGCCGGCCGGTCACCCCTGGCGACCGGGCACTCTGGATGTAAGAATCATGCCCGTTGAATTCATATGCGCCGCCACGCTTGCCATTCGACACCAATTTTGCCCCATTGACCGTTCCATCGTTACCTGATCCGCTCTTGTCCTTCACTACCCCGTTTTCATCCTTATCGAACGAAAAATAAAGCACCAGACCTTCCTTGGGCATCGCACCCCCGGCGCCACCCGCCGTCACTGCCATCGCCACAACATGCTTTATCGGGATCGAGTGCTTGCCGAAGAGTGTTTCGACTGCAATTTCTTCAACCTTCAAAGAACCTTCCAGTTTGTCACCATTCCCGAACAACACCCTGGCTGATCCGGATTCTTTCGAAAACTCAATTGAATCGATAAGTTTCAGCGAGAGCTTTATGTCGGCAAATGAAGTCTTGAATGGCAGGGTTTCTATCACGGGCACACCTATAACCCTTGTCCCGTCGTCCAGCTCAAACATCAGTTTCAACGGCTCATTCTTCGGCTGCACCACCTCATCCGGGACCGCAGTGTTGGTGGATATGCCGACACGGTTGTCCCCGCCGGGGTCAGGCAACACCAACTCACCATAACTTGTAAAAACAGAACCCAGGAGAATGAACAAAGTTGACTTAACAATAGAAACACCAGACCGGCCCTCATAAATACGCATATCCGCGTTCCTTTTCAAATGAGTCCATGCATCCTTGCCCATTACCCCGGAGTTCAGCGAGAACCTTCTGCTGCCGGCGGTTTGAAATCAGACTTCCACTTGGCAGCGCCTTTTGAGACTCGAATTTCGTCCATGAAACCATTCACATACTCAATAGCATCGCCGCCATTCTGGTGATACCTGGCACCTATAATCAAGCCTGAAGGACCCGTGTTGATGGCAACATCCTTACCCATATCCCAATCCAAGTTCTTGATGCCGTTCCAGAAACACAATATATGACTGCCAGACCGGACAAGCGCCCAGTGATTCCACGTCCCCGCAGTCACAGTAATTGGAGAGCCGTCATAACGCTCGGTATATTTATAACCATTATTGCCGCCATTATAGTAACCGAAATTCATTTTAAAACCGTTCCCCCACCCATTACCGAAACCGAAAAACCACATTTTATTTGCGCCATCGCTGTCCGCACCGCCGCCAACGAGCCGCATAATAGAAGGAGCCACAGCAGGATTGACCCACCCATCAATCGTAAAGTCACCTGTTCCAAAATCAAATGCCGGACAGCCTGCTGCCTTCAAATAATCCCCGCTGCCGTTAAAACGAACTGCCCCATTACCAAACTTCTTAACCCCGGCATTTATCTGCGCATTACCTGCGGCTGTTACGCCCCGGTTAGCCCCCGAACTGTCAACAAAAGTCTGCGAACCGTCTGGCCCGTTGCAATGCAACAGCAGCACAGCAGGCGATCCGCCAGCCTGCACAACGTCAATACCCGCAATGTGCTTCACGGGGATGGAACATTTGCCCATAAGCGTTTCGAGCGTGATGTCGACAACAGTGGTAGACCCTTCAAGCTTGTCGCCATTCAGGAACTGTACGACAACTGTCTTCCCGTCTTCTGAGAATTTCAGGGATTCTATCAGCTTTAGCGCGGGCTTAACCTCGGCAAAGGATGTCTTCAGCAGTATCGCCTCAATTGCGGGCACGCCTTTAATGCGGCATCCGTCCGACAGATCGATCGCCAGACTCAATGGCACATCCTTCTCAGGCTTCTGATCTCCGCCGCCTGCAGGACCATTCGTTGCCGCCACGACCAGCTGGGCGCCGCCTGGATCCGGTAGTGCAATCTCGGCACAAACGGACAAAACACAATAGATTGAAAAGACAGTCCAGAAACAAATCACCTGCTGTACGACCTTCATCATCTCCTCCTCCCTGCAACGGAATGCTAGCAAGCCCTGCCCGGAAAACAACCTTTATACTCCTGTAACGTCTACCGGGACTGAATTCTTTCTGGAAAGAATTTTAGCATGATCAACCTGGGCTCCGGGCTGTTACAAACCTGTTACACGTGATGTTCTTCATTATCTTGATTTTATTTCAAAGAAAGGGTACTTGAGATGCGTTTATAAAGCAAAGAACAGAGGCAATTTAAGGACAAAGGGACGGGAGGAAACTTATGCGGTCAGATTCAACCGACGAGAAGAAAACAAAACATCCGGAACCAGTTACAAATCCACAAGCACCAAAGGAAGAAGATGTTGCAGCCATTGACGCCCTGCGCGCCATTTATGAGCGGCTGCGGCTCGAACTTGCAAAAGTAATCATAGGCCAGGATGAAGTAATCGAGAAGCTCCTCATCTGCATCTTCGCCCGCGGCCACGCACTCCTGATGGGCGTTCCAGGCCTCGCCAAAACACTGCTGATACATTCGCTCAGTGACCTGATGTCGCTAAGTTTCAGTCGCATCCAGTTCACGCCCGACCTGATGCCTTCGGATATAACCGGAACGGATATCCTGCAGGAAACAGACAAACCGGGGCGGCGCGCCTTTGAATTCACTAAAGGCCCGATCTTCGCAAATATCGTGCTGGCCGATGAAATCAACCGCACACCGCCGAAAACACAGGCAGCCCTTCTTCAGGCCATGCAGGAAAACCGCGTCAATGCCGGTTCGCACGCGTTCAGTCTTGACCAGCCGTTCTTCGTGCTGGCAACACAGAACCCAATCGAACAGGAAGGCACATACCCCCTGCCCGAGGCACAGCTTGACCGTTTCATGTTCCTGATCCATGTCGACTATCCGAACGAAAAGGAAGAAAACCGAATAGCAAGAGAAACCACCGCAGGCGAACGGGCAACGCTGAAGAAAATCATAGATGGAAAAGAAGTCCTAAACTTCCAGCACGTCGTCCGCAGAATGCCGGTGCCCGACCATGTTTACGACTACATCGTCAAACTTGTCCGCAAGTCCCGTCCCTCCGCCGAGGGCTCGCCCGACTGGATCAAGAACTGGGTAATGTGGGGTGCAGGTCCCCGCGCAGTCCAGTACCTCGTCCTTGGCGCCAAGGCCCGCGCAGTACTGCGCGGCAGCTATCTCGTCCAGCTCGACGATGTGAACGCCGTGGCCGAACCGGTGCTCTCACACCGCATTCTCACAAACTTCCACGCTGAATCCGAAGGCATCACGAGCCGCGAAATCATCCGGCGCCTGATAGGCACAATGAAGGAGGAATAATGCCTTGCCGGACATGTCAAACAGAGATTTCCTCGATTCCGCGGTACTTGCCAGGCTTTCCCGCCTGACCGTGCAGGCTCGAATACCCGTGATCGGAAGCGTTACGGGCATTCACAAGAGCGCGCACCGCGGGTCGAGCATAGAATTCGCCGAGTACCGGAAGTATGTCCCGGGCGACGACACGAAACACGTCGACTGGCGGGTTTATGCGCGGTCCGACCGTTTCTACATGAAGGAATTTGAAGCCGATTCCAACCTCCGCTGCTACCTCGTCATCGACTGTAGCGCGTCAATGGGTTTCGCGGAAAGACACGGAAGCAAAATAGAATACGCCAAGCGGCTCGCCGCAACCCTGGCATACCTGCTGGTGCACCAGGGTGACGCCGTCGGACTGCTCTGCTTCGCCGACAAGGTCATTAAGGACATCCCCCCACGCCATGCTCCCTCGCATCTCAGGGCCATATTCGACACACTCATGACAACCACCCCGTCAGGCAAGACGGACATTCTCCAGACAATCCATAATCTCGCCGAAAAAATCAGGCAGCGGGCACTGGTCATCATCTTCTCCGACTTCTTCACCAGCGTGGAACCACTGCTCGACTGTTTCCAGCACATGCGTTTCCGGAAACATGATCTGGCCGTCTTCCATCTCCTGGACAGGCAGGAACTGAACTTCACCTTTGACAGGCCAATCCGCTTCATGGACATGGAAAGCAATTTCAGCATGATCACCGATCCGCCGGTAGTCCAGGCCGGGTACCGCAAGGAGCTGGATAACTATTTAAAAGACATAAAGCGCGGCTGCCAGGAGTTCAACGTCGATTACCAGCGCGTTTTCACCGACACGGATTACGAGAAGACGCTGGCATCATTTCTCCTGCAGCGGTTTAAAAAGAAATAGAGAGTTGGGAACAAAGCGTGAGTTTTCTTCAGCAAGGCTTGCTCTGGGCACTGCCGGCGGTTCTTCTGCCGGTGCTTATTCACCTTTTAAACCGGTTGAGGTTCAGGTCGGTCAAATGGGCCGCCATAATGTTCCTCATCTCCGCTACCCGCAGTTCCACGAAAAACGCCCGCCTGCGCCACTACCTTATACTGCTCTGCCGCACGCTGGTGATCCTGTTCCTGGTCCTGGCACTTTCCCGCCCGATTGTCGGGGGCTGGCTCGGTACGGCATTTTCAGGGGCGCCCGACACGATTCTCGTCCTGCTCGACCGATCCGCCAGCATGGAAGTAACAGATCCGCGCTGGCAGGTCAGCAAACGCGTTCACGCTCTTAAGCTGTTCAAGGAGTCGGCGGAAAAGAGCTCGGGATCGAGCCGGTACGTCCTCATCGAGAACGCCCTGCGAAACCCGCAGGAAACAGCCGCTCAGTCGCTGGACATCATATCAATGACAACCGCTACCGAAACCGCCACCGATCTGCCTGCCATGCTCAGGGCCGCACTGGATTATATACTCAAGAACCACACCGGTAAAACGGAGATCTGGATTGCGTCTGACCTCCAGAAGAGCAACTGGCGGCCCGAAAGCGCCGAGTGGCAAACCCTGTCTTCCCAGCTGGCGTCCCTGCCGCAGGACATCCGCGTCCGCCTGCTGGCTCTCCCCGACAGCCCGGGCCATGACATCTCGATATCCCTTGTCGACTGCCAGCGCCGCAGGATATCGGGCCGCTCGCAGCTCAGCCTCGTAATGGAGATCAACCGTTTGTCGCCCGGAACAATCTCGTTTCCGCTGTTTATCACCCTGAACGGTTCACGCTCCCAGATTGAAATCACAATGGACACTCAGTCACTCCGCCTTAACAGGAAACTGGAAATCACCGGCACGGAACCTGGCGGCTGGGGTAAAATAGAGATACCGGCTGACGAAAATATCCTGAACAATTCCTGCTTCTTTGCCTATGGAAACGAAACAAGGCTCCACACCGCCATAGCTGCCGACAATTCAGAGGCAAGTGAATACCTGCGCCTGGCCGCCGCCCCTTCAATCTCAAGCTCCAACCGCACATGCGAAACTTTCTCGCCGGGAAACGGTTCGATGCCTGACTGGAAAACCCTCTCACTGCTGGTATGGCAGGGAAAAGGAAAACCCGAGGACGACAGGCTGATACAGTCATTTGTTGAAAACGGCGGAGTTCTCCTCTGCTTCCCGCCGGCGAAGGAAGAAGCAGCAGGACCGCTTGGAATCCGGTGGAACAAGATCGAAGCCGCGGAAAAATCAAAATCGTTCAGGGTGTCGTCATGGGACGAGAACGACGGCCCCCTGGCCAAAACGGAAAGCGGGCGGAACCTCCCCGTTTCCTCGCTGAGCTTCAGCCGGCGCCAGGTCGCCAGCACCAATGCCGCCACAAACGAAACATGGTTCACCATTGCCAGTTTCGCGGACGGCAAGCCGTTTCTTTCAAGGAGAAACCTTGGCCGCGGCCAGGTCTTCGCATGCGCATCTTTACCCTCCACAAACTGGTCCAGCATGGGCGAAGGCACCGTCCTCGTCCCCATGGTACAGCGCATGCTCACACTGGGCGGACGTAAATTCACGGAAGCAGAAAACACCATCTGCGGCGAAACACAGCCGGCGGCATCCGAGAACGAAGTCTGGACATCGATGGATTCGAAGGAAAGCAGGGACTTTCGCTTCCGGGCTGGCGTCTACCAGTACGGCTCGCGCAGAATAGCGGTTAACAGGCCGGCCTCGGAGGACATCCCGGACACCATTGACCAGGAAAAAGTCCGCCAGCTGTTCGGAGACCTGCGCCTTCAGATACTCGAAGAGCTGTCGGGAAAGAACTCCGACAAACTGCAGAGCGAGATATGGCAGATATTCATATACCTGATGCTCATTTTCATGGTCGCCGAAGCCATGCTGCTGCTATTTGACAGGGTTGGCGGCTCGCAGAAAACAGAATTGAAGGAACAAGGGTAAACATGACGACATCTTTTTGGAGTTTCGGAATAACGTGGTGGGCTGTGACGATCGGCGCAGTCTTTGCCGCCATTTCGATATGGCTGTTTATCCTGAACGTCAGGCGGTACGTGACGGACAAAGGCATTATCGCCATTGAATTCCTCCGAATCATCATCACCCTGCTGGTTTTGGCAACACTTTTCAGGCCGGAGCGGGTAAGCGTTTCGAAGAAAACAGAACAGCCGATGGTTTCAATTCTCTGCGACGTTTCGCAAAGTATGACAACCACCGACATCCTCACCAACAAGCCTCCCGCTGAATCCCGCCAGAAGTGGATCAATGACCGCCGCCAGGAACGTTTCTGGGCGCCGCTTGAGAAGAAATACAAAGTGGTCGTAGAAAATTTCGCAGTTCCGCCGGCCGGGACCAACTCCGCCGCAGCACCGGCCGGAACGGACATCAATGCCGCCCTGGAGAAAACCATGGCCAGGAACAGCACGATGCGGGCCGTCCTACTCCTCTCCGACGGCGACTGGAACACCGGTAAGTCCCCGGTTGTTGCCGCCACCAAGCTTGCCCTGCGAGACATCCCGGTGTTCGCGATATCCGTCGGCAGCGAGAAATACCTGCCGGACCTCGAAATGCAGGCGGTTGCCGCGCCTGCCTACGGCCTGATGGATGAACACATCTCCCTTCCCTTTACCATCCAGAGCCACCTTCCCCGCGACGTCCGGACAACAGTCTCCCTCTACGGCGAGAATAACGTCGAGGCAAGGAAAGATGTCGTTATCCCGGCAATGGGACAGTTCCAGGATTCCATAATCCTTATCCCCAAGTCCGAGGGCACCTTCAAGTTCACAATGAAACTGCCCGTCGAGAAAGACGAGGTGTTCGACGACAACAACACAAAGGATTTCCAGATGGCAATACGCAGGGAAACCCTGAAGGTACTTGTTGTCGATTCACTGCCCCGCTGGGAATACCGTTTCCTGCACAATGCCCTCTCCCGCGATCCGGGCGTATCGGTCAGCTGCCTGCTCCTTCATCCGGCAATGAAACCCGGTGAAGGCCTTGATTACATTCCGTCATTCCCCGCCACCAAGGAAGACCTGTCAAAGTTTGACGTCGTCTTCATCGGCGATGTCGGCATAGGCACAGGCGAGCTCACCACGGAAAACGCCGACATGCTTAAAGGCCTCGTCGAACAACAGGGCAGCGGCCTTGTATTTCTCCCCGGAAACCGCGGACGCCAGGGTTCCCTTGTTTCGACATCGCTTGGAGACCTGATGCCGGTCGAGCTTGATACGACAAAATCTGCAGGATTCGGGTTTGCAATGGAATCAAGGCTTGCCCTTACCGCCACAGGCAGCGGCCACCTTCTGACAATGCTAGCATCGGATCCTTCAGAGAACATTTCACTGTGGAAGCGCCTGCCTGGGTTCTTCTGGCACGCGCCGGTAGTCAAGGCCAAGCCCGGCACCGATGTCCTTGCAGTACACTCGGAGGCCAGGAACCAGCACGGCCGGCTCCCCCTTCTTGTCACGCGCACCTGCGGAAACGGCAAAGTGCTGTTCATGGGAACTGACAGCGCGTGGCGCTGGAGGCGCGGAGTAGAAGACACTTATCATTACAGGTTCTGGGGACAGGTCGTACGCTGGATGGCACACCAGCGGCACCTTGCCCACAACGAGGGCATTCGTTTCTTCTATTCCCCCGAGTCACCGCGTCGCGGCGATTCAGTCTTCCTCCACGCAACAGTCTACGACCAGAACGGCCTTCCGTTCCAGGGCGGAACGGTGCAGGCGACCGTTACCTCCGGGAACGGTCGGACGGAAGACCTGACGCTTATACCGGAACCGGGAGGATGGGGAGTCTTTACCGGATCTTTCAGTCCACGCGAAGGCGGAAAGCACGATATTGAACTCAAATGCTTAGAGGCTGGGCGCAGCATCAAGGCCCAGTTCACCGTAAGCACCCCGCAGCTGGAACAGATCGGCAGACCTGCAAAAGCCAGTGTCCTCATGGAACTGGCATCCATTACCCGCGGTAAATGCGGAACGATAACGGAGCTTGAGAAAACAGTTCAGGAAATCAACCTCCTGCCCGAACCAAGGCCCATCGAGGAGCGGCTGCGCCTGTGGTGCCATCCGCTCTGGTGTGCTTTGATAATCGGTCTTTTCGGAATATACTGGGCCGGCAGGAAAATACTGGGAATGATATAAATGAACAATCAGGAAAAAACTAAAATTGATTTGCCGGAACCCCTGCTGAAGCAGTTGTCAGGTTTCGAAAAGCGCCTGCGGCTGATGGAAACCGTTGTCACCGTCGCCGGCGGTCTTTGCGGCATTCTTCTTACATACTGCATACTTTTCGTCTCGGACCGTTTCTGGGATACGCCGGCATGGCTCCGGGCAATCCTGACGGTAACGGGCTGTGCAGCCTTCGTCATTTTCTCACTCCGCTGGCTGCGCTACTGGTGGTGGAAACGCAGGGACATTTCGGAACTCGCCCGGCTTGTCCAGAAACAGTACAAGGGCATGGGCGACCGTCTTCTCGGCGCAGTTGAGCTGGCCAGCGGAATCTCGACACAGGAGAACATCTCGCCTGCGCTGTGCCGTGCCGCCATACGCCAGGTGGCCGAAGAATCGGAAAAGTATGATTTCAAGTCGGCCGTGGAAAAACGAAAGCCTCGCAACTATTCCATTTCTTTCCTCATCCTTGGAATCATGATAACCGCATCTCTCGTATTCTTCCCGGGCGCAGGCAGAAACGCAATAATGCGCTGGCTGAAACCCCTTTCCAGCGTTGAACGCTATACTTTTGTCCGTATTGAGGACATACCGGATCAACAGGTTGTCCCCCACGGCGAGGATTTCGAGATAAGCTGCCAGCTTGCGAAGCAGTCGGTCTGGCACCCGGTGCAGGCATCCTGCAGCTTCCCGAACCAGCCGCCCATCCAGAGCAGGATTTCTGCAGACAAGGCTTTGTTCCGCATACCCGGGCAGACAACCACCAGCATCCTGACACTCCGTATCGGGGACATTGCAAAACGGATCAAGGTTATCCCCCTGTACAGGCCGGAACTGAACGAAATGATGGCCGAAATTGTCCTGCCCGCCTACCTGCAATGCTCCAACCAGACGGTCATAATCGAAAACGGCAGGACAGAGCTGCTTGACACCAGCAAGGTGAAATTTGCCGGAACCGCCAACAGGCAGCTGAAGAGCGCCTTCATGAAACATAAAACAGAAAGCAGCCTGGAAGTGGCATCAAACAGGTTCATCACCGCCGAACTCACGGCCAGGGAAATGGAAAAATGCACCTTCACGTGGATAGACCAGTTCGGCCTCAAAGGCGTCCAGCCTTATGAGCTGAACATCGCCATGGTCGAGGATGAACCGCCTTCCGTCGAATGTTCAGGCATATCACGCGCGGTGGCAATTCTGGAAGATGAAACCATAGAACTTGAAACCCGCGCACAGGACGACTACGGCATCAAGGAACTCTGGGTGACATGGAGCACTTCGGGAAACAAGGAACGGGGAACACAGGATATGAGCGGCCGGCAGACAATCAAGCAGGGCTCGCCGACGGCACGCCTGCTTGAAGGAAAATTCACCTTCTCCCCTATCGTGCTCCATATCCCCGAGGAAACAATGGTTAATGTTATTGCCAGCGCCACCGACTATTTCCCGGGCCGCAAGCCGGCAAATTCACTGATGTACCGCATCTACGTCCTGAGCAAGGTCCGGCACGCCAAATTGATCCACGAGCAGTTCCAGGCGCTTCAGTCGAAAATCGAGGACCTTGCACGGGAAGAGGAACGTCTCCTGGACAACAACACCGAGACCAGCAAACAGGATCCGGAGAAACTCGCCTCCGAAAAGACCGGAGAAGCGCTCAAGGCCAATGCGCAGTCGGAAAAGAACAACGCCAGCGAACTTGACCGCATTTCAAAGACAGGCGAGGAACTCCTTAAGGAAGCTCTCCGCAACACCGACATTCCCGAAGAAACCCTCAGGCAGTGGGCGGAACTCATGAAGGCGATGAAAGACCTCGCCGCCAGTGAAATGCAGAATGCCTCAAAATCCCTTCAGCAGGCCTCTTCAGATAAGGGCCAGAGATCTTCCAACCTGGAAAAGGCTATGAAGCTTGAGCAGGACATCCTGAAGGCGCTCCGGCAGGTTGAGAAGAACATGAACAAGTCGCTGGACGACATGATGGCAAAGAGCTTCGTCAACCGCCTCATGATGGTTGCCGGGGCGGAAGGCGAGATTGCCACCACAATACGCAAGCTGCTGCCCGAAATGGTAGGTATCGACCCGAAGGATCTTTCTCCCGAGAAGAAACAGACGGTTACCCAGCTTACCGCGCGGCATGAAACCACCCGCAAGGACGTTTCGAATATCCAGGACGACCTTGCCGGGTTCTTCAACAGGACAAGGACCGAACGTTACAACGCCGTTCACAAGGAAATGGTGGAAAAGAAGACCACGGAAAACCTGGATGCGCTGACCGAGCTTATCAAGCGTAATTCCGGGGCTCAGGCGACGGAGTCATCCGAGGCCTGGAAGAAACAGTTCATCGCCTGGGCGGAGATGCTCAAGGATAAATCAAAAGGCGGGGACGGAGACGGCCAGGGTGAGTGCACGCTGGAACAGGCCGACATCGAGCTTCTCATCTCCCTGATGAGGGCACGGCGCCGGGAGGAAGGACTGCGCGACCAGACCAGACTGGTCGAGGCCGAGAAAGAAAAGAACCAGAACTATGCCGGCGATTCCCGCAAGCTCGCCGACATACAGAACGAAATTTCCCGCGATACACGCCCCCTCGAGCGGAAAGCCCGCAACCAGAATCTTAAGCGGCTCATAGAGAAAGTTGACGGTGAGATGATGAACTCATCTATGTTCCTCAGGAAGCCCCAGACCGACTCCGCGACGATTGCCATTCAGACCGAAATAATCGAACTTCTTTCGCAGTCAATATCCCAAAGCCAGAGCCAGGGCGGCGGAAACAGCGCACTGGCAAGAATGCTGATGCGGGCAATGGGAATGCAGATGGGCAGCGGCGCCGGCTCAAGCGGCGGCGGCAGCACCGCAGGCGGAACCACGGAAAACCCTAACACCGTGTCTGCGACAGGGTCGGGCGAGGAACGCCCTGATCCCCGCAATATAGAAAAGACCGGCGGGTCGGATCCTGCCGGGTTCCCGGAGGAATTCAGGGAAGTACTTGAAGAGTATTTCAAAGCACTGGAGAAGACAAAATGAACATCAAAAAGATATACCTCATCCCGGCACTCATCCTTGCCGCCTCAATGTCCTTCGGAGGAGATATACTGTCGTACCACGGCGACCCCATCCCGGAAGAGATAGAGACAATCTACACCAAGGGGCTTGCCTACCTGGCTAAAACACAGACTGACGCGGGCTGCTGGCAGGAGAGCTACGGCTCAGAACCGGGAGTGGTCGGCCTTGCAATCCTTTCAATGCTCGCCCACGGCGATGACCCGAATTACGGACCTTACAGCAGCACCATCAAGAAAGGGCTGAACTTCATACTGACCTCATCGAGAACGGAAAACGGCTACATGGGCTCATCGATGTACAGCCACGGATTCGCCACTCTCGCCCTGGCCGAAGCATACGGGTGCGTAAATGATGAACGCCTCGGTCCTGCGCTCAAGAAAGCAGTGGAACTGATCCTGACGTCCCAGGCGAACAACCCGAAGGGCGCCTGGCGCTACTCGCCGGAAGCCACGGATGCCGACACCACAGTCAGCGGGGCACAGATGGTGGCGCTCTTCGCCGCGCGCAATGCCGGGATCGGAGTTCCCGACAAGTCCATCAAGAAGGCCCTGCAGTTCTTCCAGGAATGCCAGTCGGGGAACGGCGGATTCGGATACACGGGCGGCGGCGACTCATCCAGTAGCGGGCCGCGCTGCGCCATAGGGACCCTGGTGCTTGCCCTCGCAAAGCAGAAAAGCACCACGTCATTTAAATCGGCATTCCGATCACTTCAGCAAATCAGCGGATCAGAGGATTCGTATGCCCATTATTTCGAGTATTACGCCGCGCAAGCCTATTTTCATGCTGATATGGAACCATGGAAGACCTGGAACGATGCCAACATAAAGAAGCTTAAAACAGCGCAGAACCAGGACGGCAGCTGGCCGGGAAACATGAGCCCTACTTTTGCCACATCATCAGCATTGCTTTCTCTGGCTGTGAATTATAGATTTCTTCCGATTTACGAGAGATAATCCGGCGCATTGCCGTGTTAACTGAACAAGCAAAGAGGAGTTGATATGAAAAACGCACTGCAGGTCCATTCCACATTGTTCTTCCTGTTCATCATAATGACACTGGCAGCAAGGGCTGAACTGGTGGTAGTTGACGAAGGCCCGGAAGGCGTACCCGCAGCCCGTCCGGCTATCGCGGTACCGCCTCCTTCAGATAAGACGGCAGTCACCAAGGCACAGACAGACATTCTCGAGTTCATCAACAGAGACAAGCTGCACGGTACGCTTCTTTCAGTGACACCAGGCCAGGGCGGCCTGAAATGGAAACATGAAAGCTCCACCGGGGAAATGGAATTCACCCTTCCCTGCATAGCCACAGTTACCCTGGCCAAGAGGCCTGGAGCAAACAAGGCCGCACAGACTTCAATAATAAGGCTGACGAACGACGACATGATCGAAGGCAACGTTGTTTCCCTTGATGACAGCAAGCTGGTGATCGATACGTGGTACGCCGGGAAGATTGAGATCAAAAGGCCCATGGTAAAGATGCTGTCACCTAACTCGGTGTCCGCGAACGTTCTCTACGAAGGCCCAAACGACCTGGCGGAGTGGACCATCAACAAGAACATGACCCAGCCATCCTGGAAGTTTAAGAACGGCGCTCTCTATTCAATCAACACATATCCAATAGGGAAGATGATTGAAAACATGCCCGACATGGCGGATATACAGTTTGAGGTTTCATGGAAAAGGTACCCGTCCTTCCAGTTCTGTTTCTTTACCGACAACCTCCAGCAGTACTACGGCAACTGCTACATGATCCAGGTTGGAGGATCATCCATTTATCTGCAGCGCTACTCGCAGAACGGCGGCTCCCAGAACCTTGGCCGCCTCAACATCGAGTCGTTCAATAACAACACCATCACCAAGGCCAGGTTCAACGTCATGGTGGACAAAAAGAAGAAAGCCTTTACGCTCATGATTAACGGCCAGATGGTCAAGCAGTGGACCGACCCGGGCAACTTCGCGGGCATGGGCAATGGAATCCTCTTCCAGCCGCAGGATTCAATGGGCATCAAGGTCAGCGGCGTAAGGGTTTCCCAGTGGAACGGAACAGTACCCGGCGCACCCGACGCGGCCACGGAAGCAAAAGAGGACACGATTCGCCTTGTAAACAACGACAAGGTTTCGGGCCAGATCAAGTCAATCAGCGAAGGAAACATAAAGTTTGCGACTTCTTACGCAACCATGGACATACCTGTTGCAAGGGCCGCATGCATGGAATTCTCACAGGACAAATCCGAGCGTGCCAGGCGCAACAAGGACGACATCAAGGCCTTTTTCACGGACAAGGGAATCATAACCATACAGATAACCTCGCTCAACAAGGATAAGGTGTCAGGGACAAGTGAGAATTTCGGGAACATTTCCCTGCCGCTTGGGGCACTGCGCCGCATTGATCTCAACATATACCGCGAGAAGGACACCGGCGACGACGACGACGATTCCGACCTCTAACAGGAAAGAAACACCGGGATGAGAGAGACGGCGTCACCACCATTCTGCCTTGTTTGCCGATGGGCAGCAGCGCTCTTCCTCCTCTTCTGCAATACGGGCACAGGAATGGAAGGCGCCGACACCCCTATTAACAATCCCGGCGGAATCATTGAAATACCCGTCCCCGAAGAAGACAACGAAGGAATGGACGCTGTTGACGTGGAGATCGTCCAGCCAGCCATTAGGCAGATAGCACCTTCGACAAAGCCGGCAGGCAGATTCTTCCCCGCAACGACAAACAGCGATATCCTTGATTTTATCAACAGGGACAGGCTGCATGGTAAACTCCTTTCGGCCGTTCCGGCGGAGTACGGCATCAGGTGGAAACAGGACAATTCAGACAGGGAGTCAAATTACGCCCTTTCCAGCATATCCATGATCACGCTTCTCCAGCGGCCGGCTGAAAAGAAGTCAGCGCACAATTCAGCGATACGGCTTACAAACGACGACATCCTAGAAGGAGACATCGTATCACTCGACGATGCTAAACTCGTCATTTCAACCTGGTATTCCGGCAGGACAGAGATCAAGCGTGAGATGGTAAAACAACTGAACCCCAACACCCCGGCCACGGCGCCCCTTTACGTTGGGCCTAACAGCATATCGGAATGGACGATAAGCACCACGGAAGCTGCCCCCAGAAGATGGAAATTCAGGAACGGCGCACTTTGCTCCATGGGCGACGACAGTCCGATAAACCTGGCAATCACCAACATGCCGGACATGGTGGAATTCCAGTTTGACGCTTCGTCAAGATTCAACGACTGTTACTTTGCTTTCTTCACGGAAAACCTTACCGAGACACCCGGGAAACACTACGAACTGGTGCTAAACGGCTCGTCCGTTGACCTGCAAAGAGCAACAAAGACCGAGAATGACAACAGCACAGAAAGCCTGGGTTCAATTTCCATGGACAGTGATATCGATGCGGACCTCAACGCCATCATAACCACGACCCATTACAATATTTTCGCCGACAGAAAGAAGAAATCCTTCTCCCTTGTAATGAACGGCCAGCTGGTCAAACAATGGACAGACACGAGCTCTTTCTCAACTGCCGGGAACGGAATATATTTTGCATCAATGAATTCACCGGACTTGAAAATCAGAAACATCAGGATTTGCAGATGGAACGGGCAAATGCCCGGGCAATCCGACGTGATTACATCGGCAACAAATGACGTAGTCCGCCTTATCAACATGGACAAGGTATCGGGGCAGGTAAAGTCAATCACGGAAAACACCGTGCTGCTGATAACACCTAACGGAAACCTCAACATACCAGTCGCAAGGGTGACCAGTATCGACCTTGCCTGCGACAGGCACGAACTTGCCCGCCGCAATAAGCACGATATCAGGGCGGTTTTCGCATCGCAGGGAACGGCGACGATCCAGCTGGTATCACTTGACAAAGACAAAGTATCCGGAACAAGCGAGAATTTCGGGACTATGTCAATTCCGCTTGGCGCTCTTCGCGCAATTGAATTCAACATATACCGGGGGAAAGATCCCGAAGAGGACGATTCTGACTTTTAAACCACTGGAGATAACACGATGCTATATCTTTTATACCGTTCTTTACGATGCCTGACGGCTATTGCAGCATTCAGCTGCTTCCTTGCCTGCCACACCTCAGCGGCGAAGGAACAGGACCCTGAAAACCTGGTGAACAAACTGGGCGGATCAAGTTACAAGGAACGCGAGCAGGCGATGAAGTCACTCTCAGCCCTTGGCTACAAGGCAAGAAATGCGGTCCAGGCCGCACTTAGATCGCCGGACCCGGAGATTCAAAGCCGGGCCACTGAACTCTGGAAATCCCTGCGGTGGCTGGTTTCCTCCAATATTACCACGGAAGCACTCCAGCCTCTTCTTTGCTACTCCAACAAAATCTCGACAGTTGACTATTGCTACTACCAGAGGAGAGCCGTGATTGATCCTTTTGAGTACAGTTCAGCGTACTACCCCACGGCCACTGATAACATAGACAGTGAAAGCTGGAAATCATTCATAGGAAAGAACCAGGGAAATACTCTTCTGCTGCTGGTCGAACTGAACAAGGACCCTTCCTATCAATCAACCTTCAGGGGTGCCATGCGCCTGTGCATTGATACTCTCGGTCCCGATATTATTGCACGGGACATAGAAGCGGCGGACGAAAAGATACGGAAAGAATTCGTTACAATGTTTACCGAACTAGTAATCCCCTACTCGGCAAACTCCAACACATATGCAAACGCAGTAGCCATATACAACAAGCTTGGAATGTACGAGAAGGCCTTTGAGTCAGGACAAGCGTGGTACCAGTTGTGGCCACAGGAAGGCATTCTCGATCAATGCGCTTATGCTGCAAAAAAAGGAAAGATGGAAGAGAAAGTCTGGAAGAAGGCCGCAGCCCAGCAGTTTCCTGCAAACGACAGCCGTTATACCTCCTGCGCCTGGCTTGCCTTCCATGCAGGACTGGCAAGGAAACTGGAAACTCCCGCAGTGTTTTCATCACTGAAGAAACCGCCGAACATCAGTTTTCATGACCGCAGGTTTGTACAATCCCTGTTCCAGAGCATGCTGGACATGAAACTCTATGATGATTTGAAGTCTATCTCCGCCAATTCCAGCGACCCTGTTGTACTTTACTTCAAATCCATGTGCTACAAGGCCCAGGGAAAGGAGAAGGAGGCCGAAAACGAGTGGCAGAACGCCTGCAGAACTGTCGAAACCATTCCAAACAAGGAAGCCGCAATGGCATCATGTTACGCATTCGCCGATTTCCTTGAAAACAGGAATGACAAGGAAGCCGAGAAGCTGTGGCAAAAGGTCCTGGAAACTTCAACATCCAACTCGGTATACCACGCGAACACATGCTTCAGGCTCGCCCGCCATGCGGAGAGGAAGGAAGATCTTGCCGCGGCCGCTGATCTGTACGAACGGGGCCTTTCGTCGTCACGCGTGTCAGGAGGTGTCATTGCCGCATCGTTCGGCATAGACAATAAGGTCATGACTGAAGACGACATACGCAAACGCATAGCTGGCCTGAGGGAAAAGCAGTCACAGAAGAAGAAATAGCACCTTCCCTGCCGGCGTTTTCTCCAGAAACTGGCCCGGTACTCTTTCGCACACACGGCGGTTTGGCCTGAACTTCCAGGCAGGTCACACAGCAGATCCGCTCCAGTGCAGTTTCTTGCGTAGGACAGAGAAGTAGCTGTGGCCTGGAAGATGAACAAACCTTGCGGTCCGGCTGCTGCGGTGGATCCTGACAACATCACCCTCCTGAAGGTTCTGGGCAATCTGGCCGTCAACGGAAATAAGGATCTTCCCGCAGGCATCCTCCACCGAAACAATTATCTCGCTCTTGTCCGGCACGACAAGCGGGCGAGAGCTGAGGGTGTGCGGGCATATCAGGCTGATTACAAATGCCTGGGTTTCCGGCGTTAGAATCGGGCCGCCGGAGGACAGAGAATGACCGGTACTACCGGTCGGCGTTGAAACAATAAGCCCGTCACAGACGTACGACGTCACCTTGTCGCCGTCAATGGCAAGGCCCAGCACAATTACCCGGTTGGAAGGGCCGGAACTTACAACCACATCGTTCAACGCCCTGTGACCAGCCACTTTCCTTCCGTTACGTTCCACTACAGCTTCAACCATTGCCCTGACGCTTGTTTCATATCTGCCGGCAACAAGACACTTCAGTGCGCGGTCGAGTTCACTTTCAACCACGCTTGTGAGAAAACCCAGCGCACCAAGATTAAGGCCGATAACCGGCACATCACGCCCTTCCAGCATTCTCACGGCACTTAGCATTGTCCCGTCACCGCCAAGCGCCATCACGGCATCAACCTGGTCGAAATTCCCGATCTTCACGCACTTCGAACCGTGCTTGAGCAGACGGATACTGGCCCTGTCGGTAATCAGTTCCAGCCCGAGCTTTCCAGCCTTCTGGGACAGTTTCTTCAGGACTGCAGGCGCGTCAGGCTTGGAACAGTTCGCTATTACACCGAGTGTTTTCATTCATTCCCTTTTCCAGTAAGCGAGAAACTCCACGTTTCCTGCGGGTCCCTTCAGCGGCGAGTCGCAGACGCCGATCCACTTTAATCCGAGCTCTTTAACGCCAAAAACCCTGATACTGTCGACAACTGCCGCCCTGATTTCCGGGTCCCGGACAACACCGCCTTTTTCAACCTGCTCCCTTCCCGCTTCAAACTGCGGTTTGATCAGGGTTACGATGCAGGCCGGCTTCTGAAGTACATTTATAACAGCGGGCAAGACCTTCGTCAACGATATGAAAGACACGTCAACAACCGCGAAGGAGGGTTTCTCCGGAAGGGAAGCCTGGTTAAGATAGCGGGCGTTAAGTTCTTCCATCACCACGACACGGGGATCGTTCCGGAGTTTCCAGTGAAGCTGTCCCTTTCCGACATCAACGGCAAATACTTTTGCAGCGCCATGCTGCAGCAGGCAGTCGGTAAAACCCCCTGTTGAGGCTCCGACATCGAGGCAGACAGCGCCGGTGACATCCAGCCCAAAAGCGGAAAATGCTGCCTCGAGTTTTTCGCCGCCGCGGCTGACAAACCGCTGGGAAGCCTCAACTTCCAGCACAACATCGAGATCGTATCTATGACCGGCCTTGGTCGCAACCTGGCCTGCAACCCTTACCTTGCCAGCGCCAATAAGCCGCTGGGCCTGCTCCCTGCTCTCAGCCAGGCCCCGCTCCGCCACAAGCACATCTAGACGTTCCTTTGCCATGAATAAAGCATATCAAAACAAAACACCTGTTTGCAAAGTCTGTGGCGAGTAATATCTGTGACCCGATACGACACCAGAAAAACCCCGGTATCCTGAACTGTACTGTTCCGCAACATCCCTGGAACTGTTCGTCGCAAACCCTTGTCCAAGAAAGTTATGGACATTAACTAAGAGCCATTCAGGTGCGACCGTGTGAGCTCACCACGACACGAACAGGACAGTCAACACCTAATTGTCGATTGTCGAGACGTGATCCCTCATGCCGACTGCTCCATGCGACAACAGCAGCTTGAAGACCTGATTTAACTGCTCGTCTTCTGCTCTTAATTCCGCTGATGTCTTTGGCTTGTAATTCTTGATGCTTGCAACAGGAATCTGTCTTTTCTGCAACAGATGTCCTTTGGCCAGGACAGCCATGTCAAGCGGAGTTTCATGTCCCAGCGTGTTCGCCTGCGCATTCACGTCGGCACCAGCTTCAAGCAATAACCGTATTGCTATAACATTCAGTCGAAAAGCTGCAAAATGAAGCGGTGACTCGCCATCTTTGGTCTTAAGATTCACATTAGCACCATGCTCTATCAAGTATTTTAGCGTTTCGATCTGCGAACTATCAATACTGTAATGAAGCGGCGACCACCCTTGAGCATCTACTTGCGTGTTTACTAACTTAGGATTGGTATTAAGAAGCTTCGCCAAATTATCAACATCATTTAGTCGGCATAGCATATATATATCCATATTGGGCGAGCATCCCAAGAGCTGCAGGCTAGTCAAGCACAAAACAGTCACTTTACTAAATCGATTCATTAAACCTCCTCTTTACTTCTTAGTCGGCGTCTTTACCGTCCAAGAATATTTCTTTTCCGGAGGAAGATCCAGTCCATAAATTCTGTGTACAATCGCATCCATAATAGAGTTCTTTCCACTGTCGGGACGTGGTCCGGAAGATACGCTACCAGTCCAACCTCTGGCTGTTACTCCGTATGTAGCGCCAACCTAATTATGAGTCCAAAATTCGGGAAAATAGGGTAACACTTTTCCATTTTGGGTCACGGTGATATGTTTACTCTCCTGTAACCAGACCTCTACTGCCATTCTCCAGGCG
>Ga0172375_10000167_pt1 | contig 99506 bp, 99 predicted proteins | sample LakKiv1m_FD_114537 | JGI IMG/M metagenome (GOLD analysis project Ga0172375, IMG submission 114537) | Freshwater microbial communities from Kabuno Bay, South-Kivu, Congo - kab_092012_11.1m | ecosystem: Environmental > Aquatic > Freshwater > Lake | place: Democratic Republic of the Congo...
AAAGTTTATACCACTTGAGGAGCAACAGATGGAAAAGGTTTTTGGGAATAAATATCGGGAATATCAAAAGAAAGTAAGGCGTTGGATATAAAATAGGTTCTAACTCTGTCCACGGTTCGCAGCTCAATAAATTAAGTTTGGGGTTTGCAAAAAGCTCCTGCCATTGGAGTGCCGCATTTAGGGCATTTTATACTGAAGCAAGGAACTCCTCTTTGATGAGGAACTTTCTCTCCGCATTTTGGACAAACACATTCCCTATTCATTTGGAAACGGCCTCGTCCAAGACCCCTTCCTCCGAATCTGTTTTGGTTTTGCATAATATAATCACCCCCCTTCAAACTCAAAGCTTTTCCATAAATTAAGCTTTTAGCAATTTTGTTGTGAGCAGAGTGAAGTATTCTAAGAAAAGTTACTCTTGAAACATTCATTTTTTTGGCAGCCTCCTCCTGATCAAGATTTTCCAGATCTGAAAGTCTTATAGCCTCAACTTCTTCCAAAAGAAGATTTTCCTCTTGAAGCAGCTTTAAAGGAATTCCTGCCGGCTTGAAATAAGTAACCTCCGGGTCAAAGCCCACAAATCTCTTTATTTTCGGTCTACCTCTAAACATACGGGTATATTATTGAACATATGTTCAATAATGTCAAGTATTATTCTGTGGTGGCTAGCAATAGTCTGGGTATATCATAAGATTGGAGATTTGATATAAAATAGGTCCGAACTTTGTCCACGGTTCGCAGCCAAGACGGGCAGTCATGTGACCACATGCTCGTCATCCATATCCCCAATCTTTGGATGCTGAAGCAGATGTTCATATATGTTTGATGTACCCAGGCAATAAGGATTCGAACCGTAAGCTCGTTGTCTGGTTTTGCAAGGCGCTGCGTCATTTAAGCGTTGGGAGTGCTTGAGTTGTGATGTTAAAATCAGCTCAAATGATAAAAAAGGAAGAAATTGATCAAAAGGCAAAAGAATATGGAATTAATCCGCCAGATGTTCAAAAAGACTATGTATTTGGCTGGTTACTAAATGCGTTATATTCTCAATCCGTATTAGCCGATCAGTTAGTTTTGAAAGGCGGAAACGGATTGAGAAAAGGGTATCTGCCTAATACTAGATTTTCAAAAGACTTAGATTTCTCAGTAAAAGAAATATTTTTCAATCTTTGAAATCTTAAAAGATGTAATTTTTTACTAATCGTATTTATGCCATTAATTGCTTAATAGGCCATTATTTAAACATGCTTAAAAGAATAAAAAACATTATTATTGCTTTGTTTTTGGTTGATTTATTATTTATTGTTTTGCACTTGGCTTTTGGGTCAAGATTAACTTTGTTAAATTTAGAAGTTGAGAAAAATTTACCAACATTTTATCAAGGGCTTAAAGCGGTATTGATAGGTTTGGTTATATTTAAAATTCCGAAATTTAAGATTTTAGGATTAATAATTTCGTACATTGGACTTGATGAAATATTAATTATTCACGAAAGGACTGAAAACTACTTTAGATTATTATTTCCAAAAATTTCTGATAAATTTTTATGTATCGCTAATTTGGTGGGTTACAAATCTGTTTCTTGGGTTATTATTTTATTTCCAATTTTTGTCGGATTAGGTATTTATTTTTTTAGGTTATTGACGACTATTACTGTCAAGAAAAAAAATATTATTGTTGTTTCAATATTGTTCTTTTTATTTGCTTTAATTACAGAGATAATAAATTCCCAGAGCGGTATTCCTGTTAGGATATATCACCATTTGATAGCACTTGAGGAGGGATGTGAGTTACTTGGCATTACTAACTTACTGAGATTAAAAATCCAAATATAATATATCTTTTTAGTGTCCCCAGTGTTCCATTTAGTCTCAAAGTCGGTACACTTGGAGTTAAAACATGTGGTTCTAAATTCACTGTCTAAACACCGCTCTTAAAAATTTAGAACTTTAACCGATTTTTACTCCCAAAACTTTTTTTAAATCCTTCACCTGATTAAATATATGTTATATTATTACAGGCAAAGAATCATGATAAATATTTACCGTAAAACAAATCAGTCACAGAAAATTGAACTAAACGCGCCTGGTGTGGGCAGTTGGGTAAATGTAGTTTCACCAACCATTAAAGAAATAAATATATTAAAAAAGAAGTTTTCTATTCCTGAAGATTTTGTTTACTCATCACTTGATGAAGATGAACGACCACATATAGATAAGATAGACGATTTTACATTTGTTATTATTAGGACACCAATTCAGTGTGTTGATAATGTTTATAAGATCGTTCCCTTAGGAATAATATTATCTAAGACAAATTTAATTATTATTTCTAGTGAAAAAACTGTTGTTCTTGATGATTTTATAAACAATTCGGTTAAAACTTTTTCTACAACAAAAAAGTTTAGATTTTTACTGCAAATTTTTAAAAACAATAATAAATACTTTAACCGTTATGTTGATTGTATAGAAAAATACATTGATTCAACTGAACGGGTTATTCTTCAGACACACCAAAATAAAGAAATTGCAAAATTTTTACAATTACAGAAAACAATTATGTATTTTCATACTGCTGTAGTAACAAATAACAGCGTATTTAACAAGTTATTTTCATCCAATCTTGTAAATATTTATCAAGAAGACAAAGAATTACTAGAAGATATTATTACTGATAACGAACAAGTTATTGAAACACTTTCCATATTTAGCAATATTCTTTCAAATACAATGGATGCTTATGCTTCTATCGTATCAAACAACTTAAATGCAGTGATGAAATTTCTTGCATCTTTTACAATAATTCTTTCAATACCAACAATTGTTGCAGGCTTTTATGGGATGAATGTGGCATTGCCTTTTCAAAATAACCCTTATATTTTTATATCTACGGTTATTCTATCTGTTTGTATTATGATAGGGCTTATTTTCTATTTTATTAAAAATAATTACTTCTAAGATGGGACGTAATTTGATAAGAGAAGGATAGTGTTTTATGTTTCCTTTTTTGTTTTATTTCATTTCTAGACAAGATCTCCGAATTTTTTAAGTTAAGCCAAAAACTCGAGGTTTTCTTAAATACTGCTATTATTAAATAGAATGACCGAAGCTGAACTTGATAGAATAAAAAATTTTGTGAATGATAGAAGAAGATATATTAAGGATCCCCAACACGGCTTTTCTCACCTGCTAAGGGTAGCAGATTTTTCTCAAAAAATTGTAAAAATTCTTAGTGTGAGGGATAAAATTGATCTAAATTTACTTTTGGGAGTTTGTTTCCTACACGACATTAACCATACCTACTATTCACCCGGATTTATTAATTATTTTTTTGAAAAAATAAGATTGAAAAAAGTATTACCGGAAATTCTTATAAAACTTAACATTAATTCTGAAGAAAAAAAGATTATGGAAAAGGCAATTTATTCCAGTCCGTTTTCATTTCCCTTTAAAATACTTAATCCGAGGGGAGATTTATATACAAAAATTTTACAAGATGCAGATACTTTAGATTTTTTTCAAAAGAAAGGGAAAAAAGCTTGGGTGAGTGGAAAAATAAAGGTGTTTTTTATTTCTTTGTTGGGTTTTTCTCCAAATGTGCACTTGCCTATGGCAGAAAAAACATATCCAAATATTTAAGCTTTAAAGAGGTTGCAAAAGAATTTTATGTATAAAAAAGTTAAATGTTTCGGGAGACCGTGTTTTTATCTTGAGTACGGAGTTAAAAACGGGGAAACAATTCTTTTATTACACGGTTATTCGGATTCTGCAAAAACATTTGAACCTTTAAGAGAATACTTGGGGTCAAAATATAAGGTTATTATTCCGGATGCGCCAATGATCAGGCGAAGAGGAATAAGGTATGACCTTCAAGGACTTTCAACTTATATTAACGAATTTGTTGAGAAGATCGGTCTGAAAAAATTTATCTTGTGTGGATTTTCCTTTGGAGGATTGGTTGCAGCTGATTACGCATATTGGTACCCCAAAAAAGTAAAAAAACTTTATCTTTTAAGTTGTGTTCCTCGGTTTTTAGCTCCTGAAATGCTAGAAAGATTATTGACCTCGCTTGAACCGGGTGAAATTCCAATGTTTTTCTATTCACTTTTTGCCCTGTTTAGAGACAGTAAAATTGGAAGGGCAGTTGTACCCAAAACAGACAGATTGGAAGAATCTATTAAAAACATAAGGCTTAGACCATTTGAAGTTTTGGGTACTTTTTATGATGTGGTCTGGCACAATATCGTAGGCGGTTCATGGAGTGAACGTGTAAGAAAATTTAACAAAATGCCCATGCCCAAAGCAGTAGTTCTTTTTAAAGATGATAAATTAATTTCCTACAAAAAATATGCCAATAAACTTCGAAGATCCGGAATAAATGTTGTCAGTTTTGAAAAGGGAGGCCATGGAGAGACCAAAGAATATTGGGAAAACTTAAAGACACTGTTTTAGCTATTTTGCTTTTATAGCACAAATTAATATTTTCTAATTAATAAATTTAGATTTATTAATTACCTATCATTTTGTAAAATAATCTTCGAAAAGATATAAAATAGAGACTATGGTTTTTGGCAATAATGATGATAGAAAAATAATATATGAAGATATTTCCTTTAAAAAAGGAAAGAATGATTTTCCTGTATCTTATAAAGAAGAACTTATTCAAAAAGAAACTGAAATATTAAATAAATTTAAAAAAATACTTAACCCGGAAATAGAAAAATTAATAGACGGCTATTCAAATGGACTTGTTCTTTCAAAGCAGAAATATACACCAATACATGTTGATGAAGTTGCTTCAATTTTAGCTAGGTTTTATGAAAAAGTACGTAAGATTGTTGATTGGAAAGATGACAACGCATTAAGAAGAGGAGCTGTTGAAAGGATACTAAAAAGAATTCTATTTCCGAAGCTTACAAGTTTTTTGGGAAAAGATTTTAATACCGATAAGATAGCGGAAACAGTTACTTTGGAACTTATAAGAAGTGGCCATTTACCAAATGATGAGGTTCCTACTGAAAAAATTAGTATTGTTTCCAAAGCCTTATATAAATATTTAATATTTATGGAATATTTATCCAATTACGGAAGTTTTGAAATAAAAGAAAAAACAAATTTTGCCAATTTTGTTTTGGAAATAGCTGCCTGTGAAGTTGAAGAAATACTTGCAAATCCAATGAAGGAAAACGGAATTATTTTGGCCATGACAGAAATACTAAATAATAGAATATCAATAGTTCCAATCAACTCTCTAACCCCCGATGAAAAAGTAAAACAAATTAAAGTTGCTGTTCAAAGAACTCTATACGACTTGGATGATAATTATGTTGTTTATCAAATTCTTAAAGAGAATTATCCAAACTGGAAAAATATGAGTCCGGATGAAATAAACGAACTTGCAAAAAAACTCCCAAGTATGTGGAAAAATATTTATAAAGAGATAAATATTCCTTCTACCAGAAAGTTCACAGCAGTTGCAGAAAAAGTAGATACAGTTTTTACACTTTTGGATGATGTACTGGAGCAGGTAAAAGATAAGCCAAGAGAAATAAAGTCCATATTGGAAGATAAAGAAAAATTCAAAAAACTTTTTAAAAAGTCGTATAACAAAAGACTGAAGACTTTAAAAACAAGGTTATTTCGTTTAGCTATTTTTTCAACTCTATCTGTGTTTTTATCTAATTGGTTTACCTTTTTTATTGTAGAAATTCCGTTAGCCCATATCTTTTATGAAGGTTTTAATTTAGTTGCCGCAATTGCTGATTTCATGATTCCGACTTTTGTGATGTTTCTATTGGTGGTAATTATTAAGCCTCCAAAAGAAGAAAATATCAAAAAGGTTATGTCGACTGCTTTAAATTTCGTTTATCAAGATGAGGGTCATGTACATTATCAAATTAGAACTCAAGAAAAACGTTTTAATTTGTTTAATTTAATTATGACTGTTATATATGTTTTAACTACCGGACTTATTTTTTATGGGATAAGCTATATTTTTCATATTGCCCAGCTGCCCATGACTTCTGTTATTTTTGATACTTTTACGATAGCACTCACTGTATATGCAGCGGTAGTAATAAGAAACCAATCTAAAGAGCTTAATGTTGACGAAGGAAGAAGCGCTCAAGATTTTGTTCTTGATATTATTACTGTTCCGGTTGCTAAAGTTGGTTCTTTCTTGGCAAGAAAGTGGAAAGAATACAATGTGGTTGCAATATTTTTTAATTTTATTATTGAAACACCTTTGGCTGTAATTTTGGATTTTATCCAAGGGTGGAGTGAATATATTAAAGAACGAAGAACAGAACTTCATTAAGATATGGAATTAGAAATATGAAGAAAAATTTTAGAATATACATAACTACATCTTTCAATAATGGAAAAAACAAAGAAGAAATTGAAAATTTGTGTTATTTGGTTAAATCTGCAGGATTTGAAGACTTTTGTTTTATCCGCGATATAGAAAATTACCAGAAAGTTTTTAATGACTCAATAGAATTAATGAAACGGGCAAAAGAAGAAATAGAAAAATCAGATTTTCTTCTTATCGATATAACAGACAAACCGACAGGCAGAGCAATAGAGGCCGGAATTGCATATACACTTAACAAGAAAATTATTGTAATTATGAAAAAGGGAACTCAAATTAAAGACACTACAAGGGGAATATCTGATGAAGTAATAGAATATAATAATATTGAGGATATAGTTAAACCGTTAACTAAAATAATTTCTGATAAATTATGAACGAACATATTTTAAGTGTAAGACTTAGATTGGTAATAACTAAAAACGGGAAGCTTTTAACCGAATATAACAGTAAAAAAGACTTTTATTTTTATATTGGAGGGCATCTTGAATATGGTGAGACAATCTTGGAAGGTTGTCAGCGGGAAATAGAGGAAGAGTGTGGAGAAGGAACAAAATTTAACCTTAAAAAGGTTTTATATGTCAGAGATTTTTTTGATCCAGATAATGGTGAACAAAACGTTGAATTATTTATTCTTGGTGACATTAATAAGTTTGAAGAACTTGAACACCACCTTGACCCTCAACATCCGGAGGGTCATATGTGGTTAACCTGGAAAAATGTAGATAATCTTCCCGATAACTTGTATCCAAAACCACTAACAAAGAAACTTGTTAAAGATTACAAAAATGATTTTCCGACTGCCGGAGAATATGTTGGGAGAATGGACAGCAAATAAATATTAATAGTTATTATGAAAATTAAAAAACTTAAAACATTTGAAATTATCGGAGTATTATTGTCAATATTTATTGGTTCTGCACTTCATTTTGTGTTTGAGTGGAGTGGATACCAAAAAATAGTTGCATTAATTGCTGCAGTTAATGAAAGTACTTGGGAACACTTAAAACTTGGTTTTTGGCCACTTTTATTTTGGACAATTATTGAATATTTTGTTTTTAGAAAAAAGATAAGAAATTTTTTCTTTTCAAAATTTATGACACTTTTAAGTTTTTGTATTTCGGTTCCTTTAATATTTTATACTTATACTTTTATCCTTGGGGATAATTATTTGCCTTTGGATATTTTAACTTTTATTATTTCGGTTATATTGGGTCAGTATTTTGGTTACAAAATCATGACTTCAAGTAAAAATTATAATTTAGAGAAAATTGGAGTTATATTGATTGCTATTATGGTTATAAAATTTCTGTTATTTTCTTACTTTCCTCCAAAAATATTATTATTCAAAGATCCGGTAACAAGCGGATATGGAATAGTGAATAATAAAAATTATTAGTTAATAGATATATTTATTTATTAACTAATACGGTTATTTTTCCAGAATCTTTTTAAGTTGGGGAATTATTTTTCTTGCAGCCTCTTGACCATCTTCAATAGTTTTACTGTTATTTATAAAGTTTTTGAAAATATTAAACTGCCCCTCCCAAATTAGAGGATTAATTACAAAATCTGCTTTTTTGGAATTTTCTAAAGCAAGATTATAAAGAAGCATTTGATAGCTGATTCTGCTTACTGCAATAAGATTTAATCGTGGTTTATTAAGATATTCCATTTTGAAAGGAAATATATTGCTGTAGAGATTTACGGCAACAACAATATCTGCCCCCATATCTCTCACTGTTTGAACGGGAATCGGAAGAACTGCTCCACCGTCAATAAGTAGTTTTCCGTCTCTTCTAACCGGTTTGAAAATAAGCGGTATGGAAGAACTAGCTCTTATTGCAGTACTTAGTTTTCCTTTTTTTACTTCTACAACTTTTGCTTCAAATAAATCTGCACATACTGCCCTAAAGGGAATCACAAGATCTTCTATTTTTGTTTGCCCTATATAGCTTTCCAAAAATTCAACAACTCTTTTTCCTTTAAGTATTCCTGTATGTCTTTCCGGTTCTAAAAGAATTTTATAAAAGGATTTATAATCAAGTCCGTTGATTATTTCTTCAATTTTTTCTGTGTTGCCAAAATATGAATATAATCCTCCGATTAGAGATCCCGCACTTGATCCTGCAATATAATCGATAGGAATATTATTTTCTCTCAGTTCTTTTATTACACCAATATGGGCAAGACCCCTCCATCCGCCGCTTCCCAATGCCAAACCGATTGTTTTTCTTTTTTTATTCATATTTTCTTTTTATTAAATAGTTGTTTGATTTTATATTATTTTAACTTAATTATGCAGCAACATTGTTGTTGATTATATCCTTGTAAATACATTATGATTTATTTGATGAACCGATTGAAACAGCTCTGGTTGGGTCTTTCAAAAGGGAAAAAGTTATTTATATTATTCTCTCTTATATTATTAGTAGTCGTACTTGCAACTTTAGCATTTTTGAGATTTTCCAAAAAAGGTGAAAAAGAATTAACTGACGATGGAATTTGGGAAAAACTTATATTACCAGAACTTCCTTCTCCGGCTTATATTCTTTCACCGTCAAAAGATAACAGGTTCGGAATCTCATTTAATGAAGTTTTTAGGTTAAATACAGCTGATACTGCAACTGAAGATGAAATAAAGAGTAACCTTGAAGCAAATATTCCCGTTGATATTAAGAAAGTAAGTGAAAAAGAATTTGAAATTAGTCCCAAAAAAGAATTGAGTTTCGAAGAGATTGTTTCATTTAAGATTAAAAAAGATGACAAAGATTATAGTTGGGCTTTTCAAACTGTACCTAAAACAAAAATTGTTAACTCTTTGCCTAGAGACTTATCAAAATCAGTTCCGATAAATGCGGGAATTGAGATAACTTTTAATACAGATAATTATGCTGATATTTTAAAGAGTATTGAAGTCAGTCCGGATTTTAAGTATAGGATTGAAGAGCATTCAGAAATTGTTTCAATAGTACCCACAGAGCCTTTAAAACCTCAAACTGTATATACTATTAAATTAAAGTCTGAAGACTATTCTTTCAGTTTTCAAACTGCCGAAGAACAAAATAATAGTAAATTTTATATCTCCGATGATTTTCAACAGGTTTTTCCAAATGAACCCTTAATGTCTAAGGTTTATGCATCTAATTGGGATAATAACACCAAGATAAAAGCAACTATTTTCAAATTTAACGATTATTCATCCTTTATTTCTTCCAGATCTGTTATTGATAAAGCCAAATCGAACTGGATGGATTACTTTGCCGAAGATAACAGAATTTCTGGAGACAATGCGACAAAAATCTCGGAGGTTGAACTCTCTATCCAAGAAAAAGATAAAGTAAATTATTTGCAACTTCCTTTTAATTTAGATAAAGGTTTTTATGCTATTGAGTTTTCTTATAATGATGGAAGAAATGTCGAACAGCTTTGGGTTCAGTCCACTCCTGTATTGGGATATACATCTGTGGCAAGAGACCAGACCATTGTATGGCTAAACTCTTTGGAAGCTTCAGTGGCAGAATCAAAGATATCTATAGTAGGTAGCGGTGAAAATTATTTTGTTAATGGAGAAGGTTGGGCAATATTCCCTACACCAAAAAAGTTTTTCGATAAAAACATTAACTATTTATTAATTACAACTTCCCAAGATGAAAAAATTATTCTTCCGGTTGTTAATTTGAATGATCGTACTAATGTTGGTGTTAAAACATCCGATGACTATTGGTCATATCTTTATAATGAACGAACAGTATATCGACCGACAGATACTATTAATTTTTGGGGTGTTATAAAAAATAAAGATATTAATGAAGTTCCCGGAGTTGTTGAAGTAAATTTTGGTAGTTTAATTAAACAGAACATTTCTCCAAACTCAGATGGAAGTTTTGTCGGAAAAATAGATTTAAATAATTTTCCAGCCGGATATTATGATTTGAATCTTGTGATTGGTAACTCAAAGATTGTGAGTTCTTGGATTGGAATTAGGGATTTCGAGAAACCCGACATCAAAATAGAAATAAATTCCGATAAAAAAGCAATTTTTGCTAACGATAAAGTAACTTATTCTGGAGTAGCAAGCTTTTTTGATGGAACTCCTGCAAGTAATATCCCCCTAGATTCATATTCGGGTGAAGCAGGATTAAGAAAGAAAAGTATTAAAGCAGATAAGAATGGAAATTTTAAATTTGAATACCAATCAGTTTATAAATCTGATAGATATTATCCAAGGTACGAAGAAGTAACTGTTACTCCAGATATGTCCGATCAGGGGAAAAATGAAGGTTTTGGCGTTGTTAATGTCTATGGTAGTAAATATGAAATTGTTACAGACTCTAAACAAGAAGAAAATAAGGCAAGTGTGGATGTTTTAGTAAATGAATTGGATTTGGATAGAATTAATACTCAAGGTCTAGATGACCCGGTAAAAGGACCAGCATCCAATCGTAAAGTAAAAATCGAGACGACAAAAACTTGGTGGGAAAAAATTGAAAAGGGAACATATTATGACTTTGTCGAAAAGGTTACAAAACCAATGTATGATTACAAACGGCATGATGATAATGTTGAAAGTAAAGAAATTGAAACCGATGCAAATGGTAGATTAAATTATCAGCTTAGTTTAGAAAAAGAAAAATCATATGCGGTAAGTTTTTCGACAGTTGATTCAGAAGGAAGAATCGAGAAACGCTTCGCTTACTTTTATTATTATGAAGGATACGACAGCAGCAACGGATCATCAAAGGCTAAGATAATTGCTTCCAAGAAAAATCCTATCTATTCATTGGATGAGGAAGTAAATATTGAGATTCAGAAAGACGGGAAAACTTATCAAGATACTGATCAAAATAAATTCTTTTTCGTTTTGGCAAACAGGGGTAGACAAGAAGTACTTGTGACTGAAAAGCCTGAAATAAAATTCAACTACGAAAAGAAATATGTTCCAAATATTTATATAGGTGCAATCATATTTAATGGTAAATATTATGAAGAAGTAAGATCGGGCGGAGATTACTATTATGATTATTATTATGATTCACATTATGGAAATGCATTTTCCCCAATAATGTTAGAGTATGATGCTTCACAAAGTAATCTCGATTTAAGTATTTCTTCGGAAAAGATAAGTTATCAGCCCGGAGAAAAAGCAAAAATATCAGTTGAGGTTAAAAAAGATGGACTTCCGGTGCAAAATTCTTCAGTAAATATAGTTTTAATTGACGAAGCCCTTGCAGCTTTGGGTATAGCCAAGGTTCCGTCTACTCTTGAATCTTTATATAGGAATGTCGGAAGTTACGTTTATTATAATTACTATTCTCATAAACCAGTTTTTGCTGACGAACCTGCAGCGGAAATGGGCGGAGGCGGAGGAGGAGACAGAGAGATATTTAAAGATACGGCATTTTTTGGTACAGGCAGTACTGACAGTGATGGAAAAGTGACTTTTGAATTCAAGTTGCCGGATAATATTACAAATTGGCTGGTATATGCCCAAGCTGTAAATCAGGATATCGAAGCAGGTCAGGCTGAATATTCCGTAATTGCCACTAAAGAATTTTTCGTAACAAGTCAATTTCCGAAAGCAGTTTTGACAAAAGACAAACCTTTTCTCGCAATAAATACTTTCGGTAGGATTTTAAACAATAACGATAAAATTGGGGGGAAAATATCTTTTTATGAAGGAGATAAAGAAATCTCAAAGTCGGACATTGAATTAACTGCTTTCAATGAAAAAAGTTTTGGTTTTCCAACTCTATCCCCAGGTAATTACAAAATTTCTGTAAGCGGTAAATACAAAGAATATTCCGACACACTAATTCTTCCCCTAAACGTCATCAATTCAAGGTTTGAATTTAGACAAGTTGAGAAAAAAATATTAGATAAAGGTCAGAAAATTGATTCTTTTGAAGCATTGGGAATTAGAAATGATAAACCGATTAAGTTAGTTATAACAGATGAGGGTAGAAGCCAATATTATTATAAACTTTACAATTATTGTTATGGTGATTCAAACAGAATAGAAAGAAAAATTGCTAAATTATTTGCAAATAAAATAATTAAAAATAGATTCAACGATTTGGGTTGTCTATCTCAGAAAATTGACTTATCTGAATTTCAATCGGGAGATGGAGGTTTAAGACAAGTAGAGTGGGGAAATTCTGATCTAGAATCAACCGTCTGGTCAATTTATATTGATCCAAGCTTATTTGACAAGAATCTTCTTACTAAATATTTTGAAAATGCAATTTCAAATGGTTCGTTAGAAGATAGGATACTTGCCAATTTTGGTCTGACAATTTTAGGTAAAAATAACATTAATGAATTAAATATTTTGTTATCTCAAACAAAAATATTTAAAGAAAAGATGATTTTGGCTTTAGCTTTTGAAAAGGCAGGTGATAAAGAAAAAGCAAAAAGTATTTATTATGATATTTTAAATCAGTATGCATATACAAATAAACCTTATATCAGGATTCAATCCGGAGCAAAGAACATGGATTCATACTTAATTGATACTGCTTATACGCTTCTATTAAGTAGTAAGTTGGAGAAAGAATATAGTTTTGGAATGAATCTGTATCTTAGAGACTATCAAACTCTTGCAGAACATATTATTTTAGACATTGCACAAATATCCTTTGTAGATAACGAGCTTAGTAAACTTCCGAACGAAGATACAATTGTTAGCATTTCTTCTAAATATCAAGACACGATTAATAATCTTAACGAAATAGATTATTTATCAATACCGTTAAGGTCAGACGAATTGGATAGTTTGAGTATCAAAGCCGATAAGGGAAAGGCAGAAGTGTCTTTGAATTATTATTTATCAACCGATGAATTTTCAAAATTACAAAAAGATAACAGAATGAGCCTTAAAAGATCAATTAGAAAAATCTACGGTGAAGGTAAAGAAATCAAGATTGGAGATATTTTAGAAGTTAATCTTGAATATGATTTTAATGATAGTGCACCTTTAGGTTGTTATACACTTAGAGACCATATACCTTCAGGATTTACATACATTGATAGCCCTTGGTCATACGGGATTAGTTTAGAAGACAAGCATTTATTGTATGAAACGAGAAAAAATGTAGTTTCTGGTTGTGCATATAATTCCCCATGGTGGAGAAAATACACTTCTAATATTTCATCTTATTATGTTAAAGCGAACGCCGTAGGTGAATATGTGCACGAGCCATCCGTAATTCAATACTCGTATGATCCCTCGATTTTTCAAAGCACTTCTGAAGAAAAAGTGGTAATTTCTCAATGAAGCTTCTTTTAACGATTTATTCCTTTCTAATATCTTTCCTAATAAGACCGGAAAGTAAACAGATCCAGGGTATTATTTTACCTCACCACGGTTTGGCCTCTGAAGTATACCTGCAAAGTTTTAATAAGCTTAAAAAAAATAACAAGTATTCGACAATTGTTATTTATGGAACCAACCATTACTATCCGGTAGGTCCACTTTTTACCACAACTGAGAGCGTCGCTTTAGAATATGAGGTTAATAATATTTATTCAGATAACGAAAGAATACTGAAAGAACATAGTATTCAAATTCCGACTGAATATATAAAAATATATTTTCCGGATTCAAAAATAGTTCCGCTTATTTTGGGAGTACAGTATGGAAAAAATGAAATCGAAAATACTATTAATGAATTGATTAATAAGTTACCTAAAGATACACTTTATTTGGCTTCAGTTGATTTTTCTCATTCTACCGGGGTTGATGAAGCTTTGGATAAAAACAAAGAGTCGATAGAAGCAATTGCAAATTTTGATTATGAAAAAATTAAAAATTTTGATAATGATTATTTAGATTCACCAAACTCTATATACGCTCTCCTTTATACAATGGAGAAATTGGGATCAAAAAAATGGACAACTTGGTATTCTACTCATACAGGTTTATTAAAAGACTCTTTTGGTTTATTGGGTACGAGTTATGTGGTTGGAGTTTTTACTAACTAAACTAAACAAAGTTATCTATATTACTAAAGTTAAAAAAGGCTTACTTGTGAATTAATTTTTTCATCATCTTTGTAAGAAAAATCCACTTTAATTATTCGAAGTGTATTCCACTTGTCGAGAAACTTTAACTCCTTATTTTTAATTGCATAATCATATAAATATTTGGTTAAAATGACATCTTCTTCACAATATTTTTTCAGTTTATCTAAGCTTTTTTGATCACCTTTTTCAAAATAAATTATTGCGTTTACTCCAACATCTATTTTATATTTTCCAAGTGTTTCTTTAGCTAAAGCATCCAAACTAATTCTTCTTCCAATTATTTTCTTTATTTCAGCCATAATATCAAAATGGGGAAGTTTGGAAAAAGATAATGGAGCATAAGGCTTTAGTGCAGGGACATCAAAGTCAATTGAATTAAATCCGATTATTCTGTCCGCTTCCTGAAAAATTTTCCACATTTCGGAAAAATCTTTTTCCCAAAAGCTCTTAACACTTCCCTTTATTTCTTTATAAGTTTCATCAATTTCTCTTTCATACAAAGAGCAAATTGAAACTCCAAGTTGTGAAGGATCTCTTTCTTCAATGTCGGAAAACCATCTTTTTGTTTCTACATCAAAAAATACTTCTTTAGTTACTTTTTTCATAAAAAGGTAGAAATTATTTTATACCTAAGGAAGAATAATTTAAATTAGTTAGTTTTTCCTTTTGCGTCGTGGCAACGGTATATTTTTTCTTGGCATTTATTTTGGCATGTAGGATCATTTACATAAATATCGGGGCAACCGCTTATTTCAGGATTTGCATATATCTCACAAGCTCCACCGGGTGAACAAACATATTGGTTAACAGTTTCAGTTTTTGTCTCCGTATCAGGAGTAGATGATGGCCCCGGTGTTGGGGAAGATTCACTACAGAAAGGATCGAGTACCTGGTTTGTACTTGCAATTCCAAAATTAAATTGACACTGAGGGCCGCATCCCTCTCTACAACCAACTTTATCAATGATCGAATCATTGGTATTTTCTAAAATTCCATATAATTGGAACCATTTTGGACAGGTTGAATTTTCTGGAACATAAACATATGAATTTTTTGTTTTTGGATCACAGGGAATCTTATCTAATACTGTTAAATCTCCTTGGATAATAGGATTTGTACATAAAGGAATAGAATTTGGATAGCAATTAGTGTCCTGATACACCTCTTCTATAGCACTCACAATTCTTCTTATATTGTTTTTTCTGATTGAATCTCGTGCCTTTACTAGCTGTTTTGGAGCAGCTACAACTGCAGATATCAAAAGTAGAGAAATAACTGCTAAGACTGTGATTATTTCTACTAAGGTAAAAGCCTTTTTATATTTATTAGGCATTAATTAAGTATATAGCTAAAAAAAACTTGGGCGGTAGAAAGGTCTAATAAAAAATATTGAGGTTATCAATATGTTAGACATCTACCACCCAGGTATGAAAAGAAAATAAAATAAACAGAAGCGTAATTTGCTTCTGGAATTTTCAGGTAAGGTGTTGGAGGCTCGAGCCAACGAAAATTACCAACACCTTTCTGGCGCCTTTAGTGAGTTTTAAGCTCTGTACGTCCCGTCCGGATTTTTGTGTATCCAGTGTTCTTTTATCAATGTCTCAAACTTTGCTTCTGGATTTATACATCCGAGATTGGATAGTACGGAGACAGCGGCATATTTTGGAAATTTGTCTCCCAATTTTCTTAGGTTGTGCAACGCTTTCTTTTTGCCACAATTCTTATTACTCATACATCCTCCTATACGTTTACAATATTAACGTTATATTAAAAAATAGGCGCGGAAAAACGCTTATTTAGCTAAGTATCTTTCCGCGCCTGGCGCCTAAATTATTTTAAAGTACCTTCGTGAGGGTAATTATAGTTTATTTATCTTTGGCTTTCAAAATTACACTTTTATAAATATAATTGTTTCTATGAGTTATCTTTGGGCAGCGTTACTGGGAATTCTTCAAGGATTTACTGAATTTTTGCCGGTTTCTTCTTCCGGACATTTGGTTTTGGCCCAGACTTTAATTCCGGGATTTTCTCAACCTGGGGTTTTATTTGATGTAATTTTGCATTTCGGAACGGTATTTGCAGTATTATTCTTTTTAAGAAAGAAAATATTTAAGCTTTCTTTTAAGTATCTAATATATATTGTTGTAGCAACCATCCCTGCAGTTATTGTTGGCTTTTTCCTAAAAGATGCGATAGATTTATTATTTTCAAGTGTAAAAGTAGTTGGATTAGCATTAATTGTTACGGGACTATTGAATTATTTAAGCTCTAAACATATAGAAGAAAACAAAGATTTAGATTACAAAAAATCTATCTTTGTTGGCTTGATGCAGGCTTTTGCAATAATTCCCGGAATATCCCGTTCCGGATCTACAATATTTGCCGGAATTAAGTCCGGACTTTCCTCTAAGGATGCAGCAGAATTTTCTTTCCTTGTTTCGATCCCAGCAATTGTCGGAGCAAACATTTTGGAAGTTTATTCAAATTGGGGAGAAAGTATTAATTACACGACTTACATAATTGGATTTTTAGGAGCTTTTATTTCCGGAATATTTGCAATTAAACTGGTTATTAAGTTTTTGAAAGAAAAGAAATTCAAAATATTTGCTTTTTATTGTCTTTCCCTTGGGTTAATTACTCTTTTGATTTAAAAAACAAAAATCTTCGGAAGGAAAAGAACAATTCCGACAATTAAGGATAATATTGATGCTATAAGAACCGCTCCAGCTGCCGTATCTTTGGCAATCTTTGCCTTTTCATTTATTTCAGGACTTATAAGATCAACTAGCGCTTCCAAACTTGAATTAATAAGTTCCAGAAGAAGCACCATAAATATAATAGTAATAAGAATAAGCCACTCCATTTGGGAAATATTTAGAAAGATTCCCAATAAGATGGAAATTATTCCAAGAACTATTTGGATTCTGAAATTTGGTTCATTTTGAAAAGTAAGTTTTATTCCGTCAAAAGCATATTTAAAGCTTTTTGGAGTTGAATGTTCTTTACTCATAGATATAAGTATAAAAAGCTTCTTGTTAAATATCAATTTTAGATATGATAGGATTAATTTATGAAGGCAAAGGTGAAGAAAAAAAACGTTTTTAAATATTTCTTTTCATTGTCGGCGCTTTTTTTAAGCATAATTACAATTTGGCAGGTATCCAGGAAAAATTTGTTATCCAGCTGCTGCTCCGAACCTCTTTTCCAAAGCAATTTCAATTATTCAGAGTTAAGGGGTGAATATGAAAAGAAAGAAGTAGAAGTACCCTTCTGGGTTTTTGAGGATAACTTGGATTATAAAAAATTATCTGTTTTGGGTAGTACAAACGAAGAAAAATGGATTGAAGTAGATTTGTCACTTCAAAAGCTCTGGGCTTGGCAAGGAAACAATTTATTTCTTGAAACCTTAGTTTCTACAGGGCTTCCTTGGTGGCCGACGCCCCAAGGAGAATTTAGAGTCTGGGCAAAAGCAAGGGCAACAAAAATGGAGGGTGGAGAAGGAAAATACTATTATAATTTACCGAATGTTCCTTTCGTAATGTTTTTTGAGAACGATAAAATTCCGGGATATAGAGGATTTGGTCTTCATGGAACTTATTGGCATAATGATTTTGGGAGAGTTCATTCTCACGGGTGTGTTAATTTGCCCACTCCAATTGCCGAAAAACTATATTATTGGACAACTCCGGAACTTCCCGAAGGCAAATTCTTTATTAGATCATCAGCAGAAAACCTCGGCACAAGGATAGTAATTCATGAATGAACTTATTTTAGACCCGACAGTTAATTGGTTAGTTACCTTTATTGCAAGTTTTCTTATTTGGATATTGATTTTTGGATACATTATTTTTTTTGCAATAAGGAAGAAGATTAAAAAAGAGGTTGTATATAGAATAATAATTTCAACTTTTATGGCTTGGGCAATATCGGAAATAATTAAGAAATTTTTTCATACGATAAGACCTTTTAAGATAAACGGATATCCGCCTTTAACAATAACTGTTCCTTCAGGAAACTCTTTTCCTTCATCTCATACTTCTTCCGCTTTTGGATTGGCCGTTGCAATTATTTTATATAATCCGGAATTGGGTTTTGCTTTTCTTTTGGGTGCACTGGCAGTTGCTGCAGGAAGAGTACTTGCCAATGTTCACTTTCTAATTGATATTTTAGGTGGAGCAATTTTGGGAACATCCGTTTCGTTATTAATAAACTATATTTATCTTCAAATAATAAAGAAAACATAAATTTACGGTTGACAATTAGCAGTGATATTGATAGACTGCTAGAATAATGAGTGAAAATGTACTTAAATTAGCCAGACAAGTTCCAATTGTTGCAATACGAGGTTCAGTGGTTTTTCCCCATACAGACACACTACTTTCTTTCGGAAGACAAAAATCAGTTTTAGCAGTTAATTCTGCTTTTCAACAGGATAGAGTTGTTGCCATTTTTTCTCAAAAAGATCCTAAAACTGTAGATCCTGATGAAGAAGATCTATTTAGAGTTGGAACAATTGCCACAATTACCCAAATGATGCAAACCGACGGAGAAATTCATGCTTTGATAAGGGGTCAAGCCAGGATTAAACTTCAGGAAATTATTTCTCACGAGCCTTTTCTTTTAGGGCGTGTTGTTGAACTTGATGAGGAAAGAAAAGTAACTGCTTCTGTTAAAGCCTTAGCAAATAATTTATCTTCAATTTTTAAAAAAGCAATTAATTTAGGGAAACAAGTAGAAGTCGTAACTGTTATGAAAATAATTTCAGGCCAGGTTGAACCATATGAACTTGCAGATCAAGTAGCTTCCTTACTTGAGTTAAAAGTCGCCGAAAAGCAAAAGCTTCTCGAGATGTTGGAGCTAAAACCAAGACTTGAAGCGGTTCATAAATTATTAAATAAAGAAATTAACATTTTAGATTTGGAAAGAACAATTAATGTAAAAACTCAAAAAAGATTTGAAGATCAGATGAGAAAAGCAATGTTAAGGGAAAGAAAAAGAACAATCGAAAAAGAATTGGGCGAATCTGATGAAAGTGAAGTTACATCAGAGGAAATTTCAGAATACAAAAAGAAAATTCGTGAGGCAGAAATGCCAAAAGATGTAAGAGAAAGAGCAGAAAAAGAATTAAAAAGGCTTTCCCAGCTTTCTCCTCAAAATCCGGAAGGGGGATACCTAAGAAATTATTTGGATTGGTTGGTTGAAATGCCTTGGAATAAAGTTTCTCCAAATAGTGTGCCAATTTCAAAAGCTGCAAAAGTACTTGAACAAAGACATTACGGAATGGGTAAGGCAAAGGAGAGAATATTGGAATATTTGGCTGTAATGAAACTAAAAAATGAACAAACAAAGGTTAAAGAAAAAAACAAAGAAAGCCAGCCCACTATTCTTTGTTTTATAGGTCCTCCCGGTGTAGGAAAAACTTCAATAGGTAAATCAATAGCTGAAGCTTTGGGCAGAAAGTTTGTAAGAGTATCTTTGGGTGGAATAAGGGATGAAGCAGAAATAAGAGGACATAGAAGAACTTATGTTGGGGCTCTTCCCGGAAGAATTATTCAAGGGATTAGAAACGCAGGAACTAAAAATCCAGTATTTATGCTTGATGAAATCGATAAAGTTGGAATTGATTTTAGAGGAGACCCATCTTCTGCCCTTTTGGAAGCTCTGGATCCTGAACAAAACAGAGATTTTTCGGATCATTATTTGGAAGTTCCATTTGATTTATCGGAAGTAATGTTTATTGCAACGGGAAATATTATGGATACAATTCCTCCTGCCTTAAAAGATAGAATGGAAGTTATTTCTTTTCCCGGTTATACCGAAGAGGAAAAATTTCAGATTGCCAGTAAGTTTTTATGGCCTAAACAATTAAGGCTTCATGCTTTGGATAAAAAGAAAATAAAAATTTCCAAAAAAGCATTATCGGAAATTATTTCTAAATATACAAGAGAAGCTGGTGTAAGAGAACTTGAGAGAAATTTAGCTTCGATTTGTAGAAAAATTGCAAAACTTGTTGCAGAAAAGAAAAAATATCCCAAAGAAATTAAAGATACAGATTTAAATAAATTATTAGGTCAAAGAAGATTTTCTTCATTAATAGCCGAAAAACAAGACGAAGTGGGAATGTCTACAGGTCTGGCAGTAACTCCTGTTGGGGGAGAAATATTATTTATTGAAGTTGCTCTGATGCCGGGTAAAGGAAAATTAACTTTAACCGGACAACTTGGAGATGTGATGAAAGAGTCGGCAAAAGCCGCTTTTACTTGGGCAAAAGCTCATTATCAAGAATTGGGATTAAAAGAGAATTTTGCAATGAACTTGGATGTTCACATCCATGTTCCGGAAGGAGCAGTTCCTAAAGACGGTCCTTCGGCAGGAGTTGCCATAACAACGGCCTTAGTCTCTGCTTTAACAAAAAGGAAAGTAAAAAGAGAAGTCGGAATGACTGGAGAAATTACCTTAAGGGGAAGAGTGCTTGAAATCGGTGGAGTAAAGGAAAAAGTAATTGCAGGGCATCGTGCAGGACTGAAAACAATAATTTTACCTAAAGATAACAAAAAAGATTTGGAAGATGTTCCTGCTTTAATTAAAAAAGATATTAAATTCGTATTTGCTGAAAAAGTTGAAGATGTTTTAAAAGTTGCAGTTATTAAAAAATAATCCACAAATTTCTTTAATAATCTCAGTTTATTCTCAGGAAAAGTATATAATATGAAGCTAAAATGAGAATATTAATAATTGAAGACGAACATAAAATTGCAAATTCAATCAAAAAAGGGCTTGAACAAGAATCTTTTGCAGCCGATGTTTCTTATGATGGAGAAAGCGGTTTTGATTTAGCTTCTTCTGAAGAATTTGACCTTATTATTTTAGATTTGATGCTTCCTAAAATGGATGGAATTTCTATTTGTAAAAAGTTAAGACAGGAAAATATTCACACCCCAATATTAATGTTAACAGCTAAGGCGCAAGTTGAAGATAAAGTTGAAGGATTAAATTGTGGTGCTGATGATTATCTTACAAAACCATTTTCGTTTTTAGAACTTTTGGCAAGAATTAAAGCTTTAACCCGAAGACCAAAACAAGTAATCGATCCAATTTTAAAAGTTGAAAAGCTTTCTTTAAATACAGCAACTTATGAAGTTAAAAGATTTCAAAAATCAATAAGACTATCCAAAAAAGAATACGCACTATTGGAATTTTTAATGAGGCATAAGGGTAAAATAGTGACAAAGGAACAGATTATAAACCATGTTTGGGAATATGATGCCGATGTTTTACCAAACACAGTAGAAGTTTATATAGGTTATCTTCGAAATAAAATTGATAAATCTTTTAAAGATGAAAAACCGTTAATTAAAACATTAAGGGGGTTTGGTTATAAAATTGGATAAGTTAAGTAATAATTATTCAAAACAATATTTATGTTTAAAAAAGCAAGAATAAAATTAACAGCTTGGTACTTACTTATTGTTATGTTAATAAGTGTATCTTTTAGTGTTTTTATTTACGAAAACATTAATAGAGAATTCCAAAGAAGATTTTCCAATATCGAAAGAAGATTGGAAATGCAAGAATTTGGAATAAGAATTCCTTCGAAACAACCACCTTTTTTTGAAGAAGATTTAAAAGAAGTTAAATATAATGTATTTTTAATTCTTCTATATACTAATGGAATTATTTTATTTTTTTCTTCTTTGGGCGGATACTTTTTGGCAGGTAGAACACTGGCCCCGATTGAAAAAACATTAGAAGAACAGAAGAGGTTTATTGCAGATGCGAGCCATGAATTAAAAACGCCACTTACAGCTCTCCAAACAATGATAGAAGTGTCTCTAAGAGATAAAAAACTTACCTTAAAGAATGCAAAAGAGGTAATTAAAAGTAATCTTGAAGAAACAGCTAGATTAAGTAAGTTGGCAAATGATTTATTAAGTCTAACTAGATACGAATCCGGTAATGGAAATTTCAAATTAAAAAAAGTGAATCTTAAAAAAATAGTTGAAGGGGTAAATAGCAAACTAAAACCCATTTCTGAAAAGAAAAAGATTTATATCAAACTTTCTTTAAAAAATATATCGGTAAATGGCAACGAAGAAAGTTTAGAACAATTAATTACTGTGTTGTTAGACAATGCTGTTAAATATTCAAATAATAAGAATAAGGTCTTTGTTTCTTTAGACAGGAAAAATAACGATGCTATTTTAAACTTTAAAGATAATGGTTTTGGAATTTCGAAAGAAGATTTACCTTATGTTTTTGATAGATTTTTTAGAGCAGATCTATCTCGTTCAAAAGAAAATGCGGGAGGATTTGGTCTTGGTCTTTCGATGGCAAAAAGGATTGTTGAATTACATAATGGATCGATTAAAGTTGAAAGTAATTTAGATAAGGGATCAACATTTAAAGTAGTTCTTCCAATAAATCTTTAATAAAAAACTTCTAAGCGTTTTCTCAATTTAGTTGGATAAAGTGTATTTATGATAAGAGAGGAGGTGATAAAAATGAACAAAAAGATATTAGTTCCTACGGTTGCATTAACAGTATTAACAATACTTGGGATTGTAGGAGCAAAAACAATAAAAGCTGATAATGTTAACAATTATCCTCCAATTGTACAAAGATTGGTAGAAAAATTTAATTTGAATGAAGAAGATGTTAAGAAAGTTTTTGACGAAGAGAGGCAACAACGCCAAGAAGAGAGACAAAAACAATTAGAGGAAGGACTTAATAGAGCTGTTTCGGACGGAGTAATAACGTCTGAACAAAGACAGGCTTTTTTGGAAAAACATAGCAATATGGAACAACAAAGAAGCCAAAATAGAGAAGAAATGCGAACATGGTTTGAAGAAAATGGTATTGATCAAACAAAGCTTTCTTCTTATATAGGTTTTACGGGCAGAGGTTTTGGAAAAGGTTTTGGTGAAAGACCTAACCAATAAGAACCCAAATAAATAGTTAATAAACTCCCACTTTTAAAAAGTGGGAGTTTTTATTTATCAATTCTCTCAGCTTTTTATCAGTTTTGGATTATAATATATTTTTTGAATATGAAAAAATTTAAAAAGAAAGCAAAAAGTACCATTGCTTTTTTTAAAGAAAATATAAAGACAACTAAGGGAAAAATTATTTTAGGTGTTTCAATTATCGTTATTGTTTTGTTAGTTGTTAAATTGTTTTCTGGAAAGAAAGATAAAACTCAAGTTCAGACAGAAACAGTTACGAAAGGAACCATTGTTTCTTCTGTAACTGCTTCAGGTTCTATTACATCTGCAAATATTGAAAATATTACAACTCAGGCAAGTGGAACAGTTAAAAAAGTTTACGTTAATGATGGAGATATGGTTAAAAAAGGTCAGCTTATAGCTCAAATAGAACTTGATACAGAAGGAAAACAAAATTACGCACAGGCATATTCTTCATTCTTAAGTGCAGTTGTCGGACTAAATTCTGCAAGAAATTCTTTAAGGTCAGCCGAAGCATCGGCAGAAAAAGTGTTGGACGATGTTAAAGGGCATGATTCCGATGAGACATATGCACAAAAAGAAACAAGAACAAAAGCAGAAGTTGCTAGGGATAATGCGTATGATTCTGTTAAAACAGCAGAAGCAAAATTAAATTCAGCTTCACTCGATTTTCAGAGTAGTTCTCCCAATATTTACGCAACAGTAGCCGGAAAAGTAAAAAGTGTAACAGTTGCTGAAGGAATGAATTTGGGCGCAGAAGAAAGCGCAAGCGGATCGACTGCAAATCAAAGAATTGCAACCATTGCAACAGAAGGTTTACCTATTGCAAGTGTTAACGTTTCAGAAATTGAAGTAACAAGTATTACAACCGGACAGAAAGCAACTATAACTTTGGATAGTATTTCAGATAAAACATTTACTGGGAAAGTCGTTAGTGTTGATAGAGTTGGAAGTACTTCAAACAACGTGACTACTTATCCAGTAATTATTAAATTTGATACTAATTCAGAACAAATATTGCCCAATATGGCAACAACAGCCAATATTATTATTGAATCAAAAAATGATGTGTTGTTGATTTCTTCAAGTGCTGTCAAATATCAGGGAGATCAGGCATATGCAATTCTCTTAAAAGATGGAAAGCAACAGGATGTGAATATTGAAGTAGGAATTTCAAATGATACGCAAATTGAGGTTATCTCAGGTTTAAATGAAAATGATGTTATAGTACTTGACAGTGCAAGTTCGACTTCGACAACTAGTAATAGGCAAACTACCACTGGTAGTTCAATTTTTGGTGGAGGAGAAATAAGAGTTCCTGGTGCAGGACAAATGAGGTAAAAAATGAAATTAAATTCTGATATTAAAAATGATTACAGTTAAAAATATCTCCAAAATATATAAGACTGGTGATGTTGAAGTAAAAGCACTAGACAATGTATCTTTTATAATTGACAAGGGAGAGTTTGTTGCAATAATGGGTCCGTCTGGTTCTGGAAAATCTACATTGATGCATATTATTGGTGCTTTGGATAAACCGACAAAAGGTGAATATATTTTGGATGGTCAAAATGTTGAAAAATTGGATGAAGACAAACTTGCAGAAATTAGGAACAAAAAAATAGGTTTTGTATTTCAGGCTTACAATCTTTTAGCAAGGACTTCCGCTCTAAAAAACGTCACAATTCCAATGATGTATGCTGGTATTGAAAGAGAAAAAAGAGAAGAAATCGCAAAAAAACTTCTCACAATTGTTGGATTAAAAGACAGGTTTGAACATACACCAAGTCAACTTTCTGGTGGTCAACAGCAAAGAGTAGCAATAGCTAGAGCATTAAGTATGAACCCAACCATTTTGCTTGCAGACGAACCGACCGGAAATATTGCCACAGTTCAAGCAGAAGAAATTATGGAAATTTTTCAAAATTTAAATAAAAAAGGAAATACTATAGTTATGATTACACACGAACAGGAAATTGCAGAATATGCAAAAAGAGTAATAAAAATTAGAGATGGAAAAATAGTAGAAGATAGTAAAAACGGAAAACAAAAAAAGGCGAACGGAAAGAAAAAATAATATGGATTTTAATGAATTGATTTCAGAAAGTTTAATTACTCTTACTTTGAATAAAGTTAGGACAGGTCTTGCAATGCTTGGAGTTATTATTGGTATAGGAAGTGTAATTGCACTTATATCTTTGGGCCAGTCTTCTCAAAGATCAATAACGAATCAGATACAATCTCTTGGCTCAAATCTTCTTACAGTATCACCAGGATTTCAGATGACCGGATCCGTCAGGGGTGGTGGGAATGTAACAAGTTTAACTTACGACGATGCAAAAGCAATTTTAGATTCTCCTTTAATTACCACAATCAAATTAGTTTCTGCAGAATATTCATCTCGAGCACAAATTGTTGCCGGCAAAAATAATACTAATACTTCTGTTATCGGCATATTGCCTTCTTATACAGAAATAAGAAATATAAAAATATCTTCAGGAAACTTTATAACTCAAAGGAATGTAGATGCTATGAATAAGGTTGCCGTAATTGGTCCTGGCACGTCAGCTGATTTATTTGGAGAAAATGTGAATCCTGTTGGGAAAACGATAAGAATAAATGGTCAAGTGTTTAACATTATCGGAATTACTGTAAGTAAGGGGGGAAGCGGGTTTAATAATCAGGATGATATTGTGTATATTCCTTTAACAACTGCTCAAAAATTGGTATTTGGAGTAGATCATGTGAATTCAATTTCAGTCAGTGCTCTAAGCGAAAAAGATATGGAAAAAGCAAAAACAGAGCTAACCAACTTATTGTTAACAAGGCATAAAATTAAAAATGCTTCTCAAGCTGATTTTAGAATTATGTCTCAGGAAGAAATATTAAGTACTGTTTCGGCAGTGACTGGTACTTTTACAACTCTATTAACCGGAATTGCAGCAATTTCATTATTGGTTGGTGGAATAGGAATAATGAATATAATGCTTGTTACAGTAACAGAAAGAACACGAGAGATTGGTTTAAGGAAAGCACTTGGAGCAAAGAATAAGACAATAACTACACAATTTTTAATGGAAGCTGTAATGATTACTTTTATTGGAGGCTTAATCGGAACGTTTTTGGGGATATTGTTGTCATTTATTCTTTCTAAAGTTATGAATATTGAGTTTATATTTTCAATTTCGCCGATTATTCTGGCGTTTGGAGTTTCGGCAGGAGTTGGAGTGCTTTTTGGATGGTATCCAGCTCAAAAAGCTGCAAAGTTGGAACCAATTGAAGCATTGAGGTATGAGTAAAAAGGAGGTGATAATAATGAAAAATAAAAATCTAATAATTTCAGTAGTAAGTAGCATTATTATGTTAGCTTTAGGTTTTTTTGGTGGAATACAATATCAAAGAAACAAACTTTCAAAATTTTCTAATAATTTTCCAGGAAACGGTATGAGAAACCAAATGGGACAGAGAAGTGGAGGTTTTAATCAAGTTAGAGGAACAGTTTTGAGTAAAGATGAAAAAAGCCTAACAGTAAAATTACAAGATAATAGCAGTAAAATTATTTTAATGACCGATTCCACACAAATTAATAAAGTTGATAAAGGTGTTTTAGATGATATAAAAGTAGGCGAAGAGATTTCGGTTTTTGGAAATACAAATTCTGATGGAAGTGTAACTGCTAATAACGTGCAAGTAGGACTAGATATTATGCCAAAGGCACAATAACGGCAATAATCTAAAGATTATTTGTTGTAAGTTGTCCACAGGCCGCTTTAATACTATCACCCATTGTTACACGAAATGTATTTGAGATTCCGTTTTCGGTTAGAATTTTTGAAAAATTATGGATTGATTTCAATGTAGACTTTTCATAATTAATACCCAGGATTGGATTGAAAGGAATTAAATTTACATGGGCCATATTTTTATGTTCACGAAGTAAATTAACTAGTTCCTGTGCTAATAAAGAGCTATCATTTACTCCATCTATCAATATATATTCATAACTTACTCTGAGTTGGGTTCTTTTAACGTATTCTGATATAGCATTAAGGACTTCTTTTAATTGATAATTTTTGGCAATTGGCATTAATTTTTCTCTAAGCGTTTGGTTTGGAGCATGGAGGCTTAAAGCAAGCCTGCCTTTATATCCATTTTTGATTAGTTCATATATTTTTGGAGTGATTCCGGAAGTTGAGATGGTAATCCTTCTAATTCCAAAGCCACATAGTTCCGGATCATTTAATATATTTATAGCTTTCATAACTTCATCTAAGTTTAGAAGCGGTTCTCCCATCCCCATAAAGACAATGTTTGTTACAACTTTATTTTCCTTTTTTAGAATTCTTGCAAAATAAAGAACCTGGTCGACAATTTCCTCTGCTTTAAGATTTTTTATTATTTTCATTTTTCCTGTTGCACAAAAAGTACATTTGACAGGGCAACCAATCATTGAGCTTACACAAACACTGTTTCTGTCGTCTTTGTATCTCATAAGTACAGATTCAAATATATTGTTATCTGATTTTCTGGAAAAAAGTACTTTTGTTGTATCTTTGTTTGTTGATGAGATTTCTTTTTCCGGAGTGATGGAGGAAAAACTAACAGTTTTATTAAGTTTATCTCTTAAGTCCTTTGGCCAGGTAGTTAGGTCATCAAATGAATTTATATATTCTTTATAAAATGCATGATTAAACTGTTTTACCCTAAAGGAAGGTAAGTTGTTTTCTTTAATAAATTCTTCGATCATAGCTTATTCTATTACGGCAGAATAATTTGTGGGAGGTATATCTTATTGGAAATATTTTTGTTTTGTGAGAAAAGAGAAACCGCAAAGATATTAAATCCTACCGGATGATTATTTTTTACATTAAAGGTTAAGATTCCTGATTGATACGGTTCAATATTTTTATTTTGTGTATTTTCCAATATCAAATCATCGTTCGGAGAAAATAGGTTGGTTACAACTATTCCCGGTTCCCAAACACTTTGCCCAATATTTTTGGCAACTACAAAACCTTTAAAATCTTTTTTGAATCTGACAAGTGGAGGGATAAATGCCATTTCAATTTGTCCTTTAGTTATTTGAGTTGGTTGGCCTTTTATTTTTGGAATAGATTGAATTCTATTATATATATCGTAATAATTTCCGTTTTTATCTTTCCAGGAAAATTCATCAAAAGGAGAGTCATAATAACTTAAAACAAAAGGTGTGACAGCAACAATTTTTTTATCGTTCCAAACATTTTTGAAACTGTATTCCAATTTATGGGTTACTTTTTCTATTGAAGTATTAACTTTACTTTCTTTATCCAGTTCATGAACCCAACCGGTTTCTGTGATAAATACCGGAAGTTCTTTATTTATTCCAAGGGTTTTAAGAAAGTTTAATTCCCATTCATATGTTCTTACTGTTCCTTTCCCGTATGCGTTTTCACTTCCGGAAAAACCCGGGTTGGGGTATGAATGTGAAGTCCAGCCATCAATGTACGTAAAAACATTGGGATCTGCTTCAACCATCTTTTTAATAAATAAAGATTCTTCCATTGTTGTTCTGGAGTTTGGAGCAGAGGCATCAAGGCCTGCAGGAAGAATGAAAAAATCTTCTGATTTTTCTTTTAATCTTTCTGAAAAAGTTGAAAGATAATTTGCATATTCATAAGGATTAACATTTCCTCCCCATTCCGCAGCATGATTCGGTTCATTACCAAGAACAACATACCTGTTTTGGATAACCCAATTTAAGGAATTTAAGAAAGATACCCAACCATCTATTTCATCAATGCTTGGTTTTTCCCAGTTTTTATTTTCAAAACGTGTGGCGATTCTAACAATGGGAATAAGATGAAGTTTTCTTGCTTTATTAAAGACTTCCTGCCACCTTTTGGTATCTCTTTCATCCTTCCTTATTACGAAAGTTACATAACCCCAATCTCCGCCTGATGAATTAACTAACTTTGCAGCATCTTCCAGATCCAAAGTATCTATTATATGAATGCCGTAATGGTTGTTGGTTACCTTAGTTGGTTCGTAAATTGCATGGATGCTATTTGTAAAAATGATCTGAAAGATAAATATAAATATCAGAATTGAAAGGCTGTTTTTAAAATGACTCATGAGTTATTTTAACAGATTAAGGATGTGAACTACTGTTATAGAGGTTCGAACGAAATATCTTTATCTGTTTCTTTAGTCAAAAAATATCAAGCACTTTTATTACTAACATTTTTTTCGTTTAACCATTTTTCGTAGATATTTCTCCAATTTTCAGGCCATGTTGGCATAGGCATAAATTTTTCTATGAACCAATCAATATCATGCACTCTTTTTTCCCATTTGTTACCCATCCAATATTCGGCAGAATATTTATATGTAGCTCGGCTTTGTCTCTCTGAAATTATCCATCCCATTGGTCTTTGTTTACCTTTATGCATATGTGCATACCATGTTTTTTTATTGACCATTACTTTTCCATTCCATGGACCAAGCCAAATTTTAAGACTCAGTTCCGGTGCTTCTTGGGAATGACTAAGGGGATGATAATCACTCATTCCTCCTATATTATTTAGAAAGAAATTTCTTGATAAAAACCAACCAGAACCATGAAATTGTGGGGTTTCGTCGATTGGAGTAAAGATTTTTTCTTGGGTTTTTTCTGGCCAATGTCCTCCTGCTTTAAATTTAAGATAGTCATACTTAAAAGGGCAATAGAGATAAAAATAATCATAAAATCGTCCATCTTGCCACTTCCATTTTTCTGCATCAAGTACATAAAACCGTGGTGTTACCAACCAATTTTCTTCCATATCCTCTTGAAGTTTTTCATCAAAGCCCTTATCAAACATGCAATGTGCATCTGTTTTGTATAAGTATTTACCAGTGGCAACTTTTGACAAATAATTTATGTTAGCTTTAAGACCTATTCTGGAAGGATGTCTAATCACTTTTAAATTTGGATATTTAGGAAAGTTTTGGTACGGAGGACCATCTTCTACTACAATTACTTCAAAATCACCGGTGGCTTTTTCATAAATATCTTGGATAGTTCTGATAAGTACAGTTACTTTTGGAGCTACTTCATAAGTTTCGTTTATTGTGGGTACAATAATTGATACCTTTGCCATACTGTATATATTATCTTATTCAGATGTTTAATGTGAACTACTGTTATAGAGGTTCGAACGGGATACAAAACTTTTTACAAACAGTTGATAAATGGTCGGATATGTTTGGTTTTAATAATTTGAATAATATATCTATAATATAAGTAAGAAAAAGGAGGTGATTTTAGATGACTGAAACCGGAGCTGAAATAAATGCTGAAAATAAAGATAATTTAATAAAACAAAGACTTCAAGGGAGACAAAAAAGTGATGATAAGAATCAGGAAGAATTAACTCAAGAACAAATTGACAGATATGTTGATGATATTGTTAATCCTCAAGAAGTGGGAATTCCGAGGAGAGAAAGTGAATACGAAAGAAGAGTAAGGTTAGGAACAAGAGGAAATATTGGAGTTGGTGCCAGCACTGATACTGTAAGAAAATCTGATTCTAGTGAAACAAATAAATAATCTGTTATGTTATGTGAACCACTTTTATAGAGGTTCGAACGGGATAATACTTCAGTTTATTGAATCAGTTTTTCAATTGCCAAGTTTTGATGATATTTTTTTGGGTTAAAACCGCTGTACCAGATACTAGAGTTACCGAATCAACAATATAAGGTTTAAAGGAAATGTTTTTTGATAACTCATTTACTTTTTTTATAAATTCTTTTGATGGTTTTCTATTAAATCTCAACAGGGTAATATTGCTAAAGAAATACTTTTGGTTTACATACTTTTTATCATCAGGTAACCCAATCTTATTTAACTTATTATCTAAATCTAAAACGATATTATCTAATTCGGCTTCTGTGGTTCCTATAAGGGCAATGTTGTTTGGAAATATTAATAGACGATAGAAATAAACTTTAAACTTTTTGTGGGTGGGAATAATCATGTCAAAAACACTCTTTGCTTTCTGAACGTCTTCTTGAGTAAAACGCGGTGGATTATTAATTACCCTAATGTTTTTTAGAGTCATATGAATAGATTGTTGGGGATAGTAAAAGAATTCAGGTTCAATTTTTTCTAAAGGTTTAATTATCTCATTTTGTATTTTCGAGATTAGTTGTTTGTGTGGAAAATGAACACTTGTGAGGCAAATTCTTTTATCTTCTTGATAATTTTCTACTGGGGGGACGGTGCTAAATTTCAGATTCCTATTATTAACCTGTTTTTCAATTAAGTTTATTACTTCCTCCTGTTTTTTCTGATGTTTTGAAAAAATATACATAGTTGAAGTATATCAAAAGTATTTTGTTACGCTATGTGTGAACCACTTTTACAGAGGTTCGAACGGAATACTGCAGTTTATTAAATCAGCGAAAGAATGGATAGAGATGGCTTAATTTAATTATTCTAGTACTGTGTAATATTCATCGGGTAAGTTGTACTCGTTTAGTTTTTTGGTTGTAAAGTTATACAAATATTGTTTACTTTTATTTCCTCTATCAAATAAAACTAAATTTCCATCACTAGACCAGCTTTTAATATCAATTCTAGAATTATCTTGAGAATAAGAAAATTTTGAAATTAGAGTATCAGCACCTTCTGTCAGTTGATGGTTATATAATTCGATAAATTTGTTGTTATCTACAAAATATAAAAAGTTATTTCCATTTAAAGAATTTTCTAGATAAGTAATTTCAACATTGTCGTTTAATTTTTTGTTTAATTCAGGTATTGAAATTGGGGAGTCTATTTTTCCATTTCTTAAATCTATTTGTTGCAATGTTTTAAGAGAGCTTGTTGATGCGCAACATTGGTCAACAGTAAAATATAGATAATTATTAGCAACAAATTGTGGTACTAAATATCCCTCTTTTTCATATAGATATGTTTTTATTTTTCCGTTTGACATATTACATAGATTTATATTGCTGGATAGAACAACAGTGCCTGCAACTATTACTTCTGTTTTTTTTGCATTAACGGTTATAAGAGAGTTTGATGTTTTATCTACAAAAGGAGATGTATTATCGTGGCATATATCAATTGGTAAAGTTTCTAATGAATTTAAATTTAACTGGATAGGTATTGGTTCGTTTGGATAACCTCTTGATTTGTCAAATTTTACCCATTGCCTATCGGGCGAAAGCTTGTACCAATTGAAATAATTTCCCTCACCCAAAGTTTTAATGGCGCCGTTTTTTAAACTAATTGCCAACAATGCTTTAGAGGTGTTAATTAGAATTTCATTGGTTGTTGGTATGTATTCAATATTCCCGCCCGTTAATAGGTCATTCCTATTAAAATTTATCAATTGTTTTTTATTTGAACCATTTGTATTAATTGTGTATATAATGCCAAAGTCGGGGTTATTGTTGTTGGGGTCTGCAATACCAGTTTGTACGTTATAAGCTAATTTTGGAGTGTTTGTGGTAAGTATATTGTTTGTTAAGTAGTCAGAAAAATTATTATTCTTTAAACTCAAATATCCTATTATTCCGATAGTTATTATTAAAATTAGAACTGGAAATGCTACGAAACCCTTTTTCTTCACAATTTAATATCTCATTTACACTACATTGAAGTCAACTATACCGAGCCTTGTGACCCCACTGGGACTCGAACCCAGGTTTTTAGGATGAGAACCTAATGTCCTAGACCACTAGACGATGGGGCCGTGACTGTACCAATTTTACCTTTTCTGAGGCTGAATAACAATTTTTGAATATTATCTATCTTTAAGAAGATTAATAACGTATTCTTTTGCTTTTAGTTGGTCTTCAATTGTATTTTCCAGTTCAAGAGCCATCATATTTGAATAGTAATAATTAGGGTAATTTAAGAGGTAATCAAATTGAGAAAGGTCTGTAAAATAATGAGAAGATTTCTTAATTTTACTTGCCTTTTCAATAGCCTTTTCTTTATAGGCTGAAATATGGTTACAACCTACTTTAAACTTTTCAATTATTATTGAGTTTTCTTCGAATACTTTTGGATTTTTTACTTTGGCAATTTCCATATGGGATACATCAATGCAAATTCCAGCGAATTTATTAACTTCCTCCTCTTTAAGAGAATAACTAAAGAGGGTTTCTAAGAATATTTCTTTTCTATATTTGGAGAGATCGTATTTAAGGGGAAATTCTGATTCCGAATGGTGGTTAAAAACTCTTGTGTTAAATCTTCTTTTAAGAAATTCTATATCCTCGGATGAGGTTGTTTCGCAAATATGTGCAAAAGGAACTTCTTTAATACAGGATTTGTCTATTAAGTCAAAAAAAGTATTTTTGGGAATTTTTTGATAGGCAAGTCCAGTTAGAAATAGAGCTACTTTTGTAAGACCAAAGTTATTTACTTCATCAATTTTATCTCTCCAGCCACTGGAGACTGTTGTTATGGATACAAGAAGTTCTCTTTGATCCCAAAAATTAGACATATAGTAACCTTATCAGAATTTATTAAAAAGTTCTATCTTTCCTAATTACTATTTGCTTGGGTATTTTTCTTTGTTATAATTACCTCATTAAACCAATAAATATGGGATTTTCAGATATCAAATTAGGAAAAGAAACCCCAGAAGTAATTAATGCTGTTATTGAGATTCCAAGAGGATCTCATAACAAATATGAGTATGATGAAGAAGATCATGAAATTCATTTGGATAGAGTTCTTCATTCTGCAGTATTTTTCCCAACCGATTACGGATTTGTTCCCGGTACAAGATCAGAAGACGGAGACCATTTGGATGTATTGGTACTTCTTTCTGAGCCAACTTTCCCGGGTTGTGTAATGAAAGTAAGGCCAATTGGGATTTTAGATATGGAGGATGAGGGAGGAATTGATTGGAAACTTGTGGCGGTTGCAGTAAAGGATCCTCATTCCAAAAACATTAATGACATAGAAGATGTCGAAGAACATTTGGTTAAAGAGATTAAAAACTTCTTTGAAATATATAAAACCTTAGAAGAAGGTAAATGGGTAAAGGTTAAGGAATGGCATGGAAAGAAAGAGGCTCAAAAGAGATTAATGGAAGCTAAAGAGAGGTTTGACAAAGAATCTTCAAAATAAAGTTTGATTCTTAATTTTTCAGCCACGAATTGATATATTCTGATTTCTTGACAAATGGTTTAAATGTGCTTAAAATCTTCTGTTATTGGAGTAAAAAATGAACAATTCTTTGGTCAACAACGCCTTCGAAATTACCTTAATTAAAGGTTAGGTGTTGTTGGAGACAAGAGAAAAATCGACCCTCTCCAACAAGAATAAGGAGAGGTTTTTTTAAGGGTAAAAAAATGAAAAAAAAGATACAACTAACAAAACAGGGACTAGAAGAACTCAAGAAAGAACTTGAGGAATTGGTTAGTGTTAAAAGACCAAAGATGGTTGAAAGACTTGCATATGCTAGAAGTCAGGGTGATTTGTCGGAAAATAGTGATTATGCAAATGCAAAAGAAGAGCTTGAGTTTACTGACGGAAAAATTGAAGAACTTGAGGAAGTAATCGCAACAGCAGAAATAGTTAAAAACGGAGCAAATGGTAGCGGTGTTGGAGTTGGAACAAGAATTACAGTAAAAACAAACGGAAATAAAATAATCTTTGAAATGGTAGGAGAATGGGAAGCAGATCCTATGAATAAAAAGATTTCTCCGGAATCGCCACTCGGTCAAGCATTATTTGGTAAAAAGGTTGGAGACAGGATTGAAGTTGAGGCCCCAGCAGGAAAATTAACTTATGAGATTTTAGCAATAGAATAAATCTGCTAAAATAGGCTTCAGGATGTATTGGGCAGACGAAATAGCTAAAAAGATAATTTCTTCAGGAAAATATTTACCTTATTGGGTGGATGATATGAAGACTCCTTCCGGATTTGCCCACATTGGTTCACTAAGGGGTCCATTAATTCATAGCTCTTTATATAGAGCACTACTTACCCAAAACGTAAAAGCAAAATATACCTTTGTTTTTAATAACTTTGATCCTGCCGATAGCTTACCTCCGGAATTTAAAGACTCTTTAGGAAAATATATGGGTTTTCCCCTTAAGGATATTCCCATTAAGGATAATAAATTTAAAACTCTTGGAGATCTTTTAGTTAACGACCTTAAAAGTGTAATGAATGAGTTGGGAGTCGAAGCGGAATATTTATATTCTTGGGACATGTACAAAAATGGAAAATTCGATGAAGTAATAAAAATTGCATTAGACAATTCAGAGCTTATTCAAGACATTTACCAAAAGGTAAGTGGCAGTAATAAAAAAGTACAAAATTGGCTTCCTTTCCAGGCAGTATGCGAAAAATGTGGAAGAATCGGAACTAATAAAGTTTATAAATGGGATGGAAAATATGTTTATTACAAATGTGAACCGGAAATGGTCAAATGGGCTAAAGGTTGTGGACATGAAGGAAAAGTATCACCTTTTGGAGGAACAGGAAAGCTTCCCTGGAAAGTAGACTGGGCAGCTCATTGGAAAGTAATAGGAGTAACAATTGAAGGAGCAGGGAAAGATCATGCATCAGCAGGAGGATCTTATGATATTGCAATGGAGATTGCATCAAAAGTATTTGGTTTAGAAAAACCATACAAGCTTCCTTACGAACACTTTTTACTTGGGGGAAAGAAAATGTCTTCTTCGAAAGGAATTGGCCTTAAGGCTCATGACTTAACAAAAATATTACCCCCTGTTATTGCCAGATTTTTGTTTTTAAGAACCAACTATAAACAGCAGATTAATTTTGATCCAAAGGGAAATATGATAATTCCTGATTTGTTTGATGAATACGATAGATGTTTCAAAGCATATATAACAGGGAGTGATGAAAATTTATCTAGGGTGTTTGAACTATCTCAAATTAAGTCCTTACCGGAAAAGAAAGACATGTTTATTCCAAGATTTAGAGATGTTGCTAATTATCTCCAACAACCAAATGTAAAACTTTTGGATAAGTTTGAAGAAATAAAAGGTAGAAAGTTAACATCCGATGAAGAAAAAATACTAAAGGAAAGAGAAAAATATGCCAGAGTATGGCTCAGTTCCTATGCACCGGCTGATTTTCAGATACAAATGCTAGAAAGTCTTCCAAAGGAAGCCAAAAATCTAAATTCTAAACAGAAAGAATTTCTTAATAAGCTAATAGACTTAGTTCAAAAGAACGATTCTGCAGAAGAGTTGCAATCTGAACTATTCGAACTTACCAAAAAGATTAATATTCCATCACTTGAAGCTTTTTCTTCAATTTATCTTTCTTTAATTGGAAAGGAAAGAGGTCCAAGAGCTGCTTGGTTTTTACTTTCACTTCCAAAAGATAAAGTAATTGAAAGGTTTCGGGAGGCTTCGAAATGATTTCCAGAGAAAAGGCACTTTATTTAATCGAAAAGAAAGTTACAAACAAAAACATCATTAAACATATGCTTGCACTGGAAGCTTTTATGGGTGCAATTTGGGAAGAACTTAAGAGTAAAGGAAAGAATATCGAAGAGTTAGGTAAAAAAGAAGAATGGATGATGGTTGGACTTCTTCATGACGGAGATTATTGTGATGATGTTCCAAACGAAAAACAAGGAATCCAAATTTCAGAGTGGGTAAAAGAAGAAGGTTATGAAATTCCTGAAAATGTTTCTTATGCTATGGCTTCTCATAACTATGCAACTGGAGTTAAACCTAAAAGTTTAATGGATTGGTCTGTTTTTATTGGCGATAGCTTAACCGGCTTAGTTGTTGCCTCAACCTTAGTTCTTCCGACTAAAAAACTATCTGATTTAACTGTCGAGTCTGTTTTAAAGAAATTTAAATCTTCTTCATTTGCAAAAGGTACAAGAAGACAGGATATTATTCTTTGTCAGGAAAAATTAGGAATTTCTTTAGAAGAATTTATTGGCATTTGCATCAGGTCCATGCAAGAAGTTTCAAAAGATTTGCGTTTATGAAAATAAATAAACTTGTAATTGGCTCAACAAACCCTGGAAAAATAAAAGAATGGAAACTTTTTTTGAAAGGTAAAATCGACGTTGTTGGATTGGAAAAATATGAAGGGATTGGAGAACCTGAAGAAACGGGTAAATCTTTTAAGGAAAATGCGATTATTAAAGCAAAATATTACTCTAAATTAACAAAAAGTTATGTTTTAAGTGAGGATGGAGGTTTTGAAATTGATTATCTACACGGACTTCCGGGAATTAAAAGTAGAAGAATTTTGCCAGGAGGTAAAGACGGAACAGACGAAGAACTAATAGATTATGTTCTAAACAAACTTAATGGTGTATCTAAAGGAAAAAGAACAGCAAGATTAAGTGTTTATGTTGTTATTTCTGACCCTAAAGGAAAAATAATATTTCAAGATAAAAATGCTATGGAGGGTATTATTTCAGAAAAGCCGTGCATTAAAAGAGAAGATGGTTATCCATATCGTTCAGTCCTATTTTTACCTAAATTAAATAAATTTTATGTTGAACTTTCCGAAAAAGAACATAAGAAATTTGCCCACAGAAAACCTATTGCAGAAAGATTATTAAAATTTCTGCTAAAATACAAATAATGTTAGATATTAAATTTATTAGAGAAAACAAAGAAAAGGTTGTCGATGGTCTTAAAAAAAGACTTTTTAAAGATCTTTCCTTGGTTGATAAAGTTTTGGAACTTGATGATGAGAGGAAATCACTTCTATTAGAAATTGAAGAATTAAGAGCAAAAAGAAATTTGATTGCAAAAGAAAAAAATATTGAAGAAGGAAAAAAGATTAAATCAGAGTTAGGAAAAAAAGAACCTAAATTATCTGAATTAGAAAACGAATTAAAAGAAGTTTTATATAAGCTTCCGAGTGTGCCCTTAGATGAAGTTCCTGAAGGACCGGAAGAAAATAAAAAACTGGTAAGAAAAGAAGGAAAGATTAGGAAATTTAATTTCACTCCCAAAGAACATTTTGAATTGGGCACCAAACTTGGGATTTCTGATACAGAAAGAGCTTCAAAAATTTCCGGACCAAGGTTTACTTACCTTAAGGGCGATGGTGTTTTACTTGAATTGGGACTTATTAACTTAGCGATAGAAAGACTAACTAAAGAAGGGTTCACTCCGGTTTTTCCTCCAATGATGATTAAAAAAGAAATAACGGAAGGACTTGGCTACTGGCAGAGCGGAGGAAATAAAAATTATTACTTTGTAAAAGATTATGAAGAAATGGCAGAAGGAAAAGAAAGGGAAATGGATCTATATTTGGTAGGTACCGGTGAACATTCAATTGTTCCTATGCATAAAGATGAGCTTTTGGAAGCAAAAGATTTACCTAAAAAATATGTTGCATTTTCGAGCTGTTTCAGAAGAGAGTCCGGAACTTACGGAAAAGATACAAAAGGAATCTTGAGGTTACACCAATTCGATAAAGTAGAAATGGTTTGTCTTACAAAACCTGAAGACTCAGTTAAAATGCATGAGAAAATGCTTGGAATAACAGAAGGCTTAATGAAAGACTTGGGTATTCCTTACCAGGTAGTAATTTTGGCAGCAGGGGATATTGCTTACCCTCTTTCAAAAACCTATGATATCGAGTCATTCATGCCGGGACAGGGAAGGTATAGAGAAACACAATCTATTTCTACAGCAACTGATTATCAATCAAGAAGATTAAATATTAGGTACAAAGGAAAAGACGGAAATAAATATGTCCATATATTAAATGGAACAGTATTTGCTATTGGTCGCACAATAATTGCAATAATGGAAAATTATCAGAATGAGGATGGATCAATAACTGTTCCTGAAGTTTTAAGAAAATGGGTAGGAAAAGATAAAATCACTTCTTAACTTTTTTGTTTTTGACTCCGGTTTCTAATTTATTTGCGACTTCTCTTACTGCAATTTTGGGTAGTATTTCTTTGTTTATTTTTAAATATCTAGAAACTTCTTTTTTATGGTTTTTAATTAAAGATCTTAATATCCAAGAAATTGCCTTGGTTATCAAGATTTCTTTTTCCTTTTTTAAGACATCAATATTTCTGAAAGCTATTTTTGAAAGTTTTTCATCATCAGACATTCTTACGGCTTTAGTAAGTAAAACTAAACTCGCTCTTCTTTTTTGGATGTTTTTATCTTTATTTAAATTAATCAATAATTTTTTCCAGGTATTCCAATTTGAAAGTATTTCATCAGAAGTAAAGTTAGATTGACACAAAACATCTGTTTCTGCCCACCCGTAAGTAAAATTAATCCAGTAATCAAGTTTATTTGGATTTATTTTTTGTCTTAACTTTGGTGCTGCCCCCAATAATTTTGCAGCCAGATCAATTTCTTCAAATGTTTTTGCTTTTGAATAAAGAAGATTCAATAAATTTTCTAATTCTTTTTCGTTTAAATTATTTTCACTAATTATTTTTCTTGCAAGTTTTTGTACATCACCAGTTCTAATGCACCCTGTGGGTTTATTGCTTCCCAGATATTTTTGTACCCAGAGTCTTTCTTTTATATTTTTATCAGAGTTGAGTTTATGAAGATCTTTTAAAACTATATTATAGATATTGCTATTGACTACCATATATTTTTGATTCCCAGGTTTTCACTATTTCGAGTGAATCGTTTTCGAGCTCTTTTATTTGTTCTATTTTAATTGACTTGGAGTTTTTATTGTTTATATCCAAAATATTATTGTTTCCTTCGTAATATACTTTTTTTATCATATCTTCGGTTTTCGCTGCCGCATAAACTATTCTTGTTATACCTGACCAGAAAGCAGCGGATAAACACATAATGCACGGTTGGAGAGAAGCATACAAAATAGCACCTTTCAGATTTGTCGTTTGCAATTTTTTACAAGCTTTTCTTATAGAAGAGCATTCTCCGTGACTTGTGGGATCATTAAGAATGTTACCAATCGATATCCCTTTTGAAATAATCTTATTATCTATGACAATTATGGCTCCGGCGGGAAAACCTCCTTTTCCCATTGATAATTTTGCTTGTTTTATTGCGATTTTCAGATATTTAGTATCGTTTTTCATTTTTTAACAATCAATCTCTTTTAGTATAGTATTTTTTACCTTTTATTTTTTCAGGGAGTAATGATTCTTTTGTATATTTTTCATACCCTTTTCCATATCCGACTTCTTCCATTAGTTTTGTAACAGGATTTCTTATTTGCATTGGTATGGGTAAATTCCCAAATCTATCAACATCTTGCAAAGCTTTCATGTATGCATCATATGCGGATCTATCCTTTTTTGACTCAGATAGACAAACAACTCCGTGGGCCAAATTTTCTTGGCATTCCGGGTAGCCAATTGTCTCACAAGCCCTAAAAACATCATTGGCAACAACCAATGCGGTTGGCTGTGCCATACCAATATCTTCGGATGCAAAAACAATCATTCTTCGCGCTATATATAGTGGATCTTGTCCGGCTCTAACCATACGGGCAAGATAATAGAGTGCGGCATTTGTGTCAGACGCCCTCATAGATTTAATAAAAGCACTTATTACATTGAAATAATCTTCACCCTTTTTATCAAATGTGTATTGTCTTTTTTGGAGAGCATCTTCAATGTGTTTAGTATTTAATATATTTCCGTTTGAGATGCTTTTGGCAATTTCAAGAACATTTAATATAACTCTTGCATCACCATTGGAAGATTCAATTAGAAAATCTTTAGCTTTTTTATCAATTTTAACTTTCAAGTTTCTTAGGGCCTTTGTTACAATTTTGGAAAGTTCCGTTTCAGAGTGTTGATGAAGTACTATGACTCTGCATCTTGATAAAAGTGGAGCAATTACTTCAAAAGAGGGGTTTTCAGTTGTAGCGCCAACTAGTGTTATATCTCCTCTTTCTACAAAAGGAAGAAGTTTTGCCTGCTGAGCTTTGTTAAACCTATGTATTTCATCAATAACAACTATTGGGGGGAAAAGGTCATCTTTCTTCATAATTTTTTCTATTTCTTTGATGGATGAAGAAACTGCAGAAAACTCAAAATATTCTCTTTTTAATTCTCCTGCAATTATTCTTGCTAAAGTTGTTTTTCCACAACCGGGAGGTCCCCAAAGAATTAAAGATGGAAAAAATCCTGTTTTTTGTGTAGCCAAAAGAAGTTTATTTATAATCTTTCCTTTTCCGACAAGATGCTCTTGTCCAACAAATTGATCTAGTTTTTTTGGTCTCAATCTTTCTGCAAGGGGAATATTATTCATAACAATAATATAAGCCGAACAAAATACGAAGTAAAGGTATATTTATGATAAACACCTTTCATCTAATATAATTGACTTTAGCTATGTTTTTACAAAATAAGATATTAAAAACTATTTACTCTCCCATTAACGGAAAAATAGAAGTTGTAAAAAGTTTGGCTTTTGGTACTTATATAACTATTGGTGGGTTAACCCAGTCCGGAGGAATTGTATATGAAATTTGGAAAAAAACTTTGAAAAAAATGAAAAATCAAAAAATTGAAAAATGCCTAATTTTGGGATTGGGAGGGGGATCAGTTTCAAAAATTGTTAATAAATATTGGCCAAATGCAAAAATATCAGGAGTTGAGTTGGATAAAGAAATGGTTAATTTTGGTAAAGATTATTTGGATTTAAAAAATGTTGAAACAAAAATAGAAGATGCTTATAAGTTTTGCAAAGAGGAAACGAAGTCTAACAATAAGTACGATCTAATCATTGTTGATTTATATTTAGGAGATAAGTTTCCTGGAAAGTTTGAAACGGACGAATTTATTAATCTAATTAAGAAACTATTAACTGAAGACGGAAAAGTAATATTTAATAGACTCTATTATGATAGGAAAAGAAAAGAAGCTTTAATTTTTGGCAAAAAACTTGAGAAGTTTTTTGATAACGTTAAATATTTTTATCCTGAAGCCAATCTGATGTTAATTTGTTATTAAACAATTTTATTTGTCTTTGCTTTTAAATAACCTTCTTTAACACTTAAGACCAATGCACCAAAACCGATCAAAGTAATTATTAATTTTATAATTCCTGAAATAGGAGGGACTATTAAAAGAACAACATAAATTAATGAAGCGATAAAGAAAGAAAGATATTTTGATTTATTATTTACTAATATTTTGTTACCAAGCCAATAGATAACAAATATTTTTGAAAGATAAATATATATTCCATAGATAGCAGCCAAAATAAATGCGACCGGAATTCCGATCACTGTAACCAAAAGAACAATAAAAGAGATGGGGAAGATAATCATTACAAGAAATCCAGTTAGTACTGCTTTCCAGAAATTTTTTGAAATATTGTCTTCAACCTGACCCATAAAATTTGGATAAAGTTTAATCATTAAAAATCCAATTAAAAGAAGACTAATAAAGGATAAAATTTTAACTCCGATTGCAAAACCGACAAATCCGCCTGCAATTTTTGTTGCATCCATTTTTGGAAAAGCCGTTTTTGTATTTTGAGGAAGATCGTGTTTAATTGTCTTACCTAAAATTTTTGTTTTTGCATCAAGGTTGGGATTGTTGTTACTCCAATATTCAAAATCACCTTTTATACTTGTGTCTGGAGAAAGAGTAATCTGGTCCGATGCAGCTTTCAGGTTACCGTTTATATTACTATATATAGATACATTACCGGTTCCAACCGTTACGTTTCCTCCCATTGGAGCAAATATGGATATATTACCTGCACCTGATAATAAATAGCCTGAGATAATTGCAGTTTTTGCAATTTCCAAGTCGCCAGAACTTATTAATAGATTCTTTCCGATTTTTCCAGAAATATTAACCTGTCCTGCCCCAAGTCTTACGTTTTGAGTAACTTCTCCAGAAATATTAACCTGTCCTGCCCCTGCAATTAAATCTCCATTAATTTTTCCGGAAACAGTTATTTTTCCTGCTCCTGCAAAAACATCTCCATTAACTACTCCTGAAATATCAATATTGTCTCCGGCTACTATATATGGGTTTTGGTTAATTACTTTCCCTTTTTCTACAGTTACATTATTTTCTTGAGCAAAGATATTAAGAGGAAATAAAAAGAAGATAAATATTGAAACAAAAATGGCTAATAATTTTTTCATCGAATTAATTTTATTTTTTTATATTTTATTTGTCAAAATATTTTTTAATGAAATATCAATTTGTTTGTATAAATTATTAAAAGTTCCATTGTTCTCAACTTTGAAATCTGCCAGCTCGATACATTTTTTTAAATTCTGTTTTGCTGGATCTGTATTATTCATTTCCTTTTTTTCTCCCTCTAAAAATTCTTTGAAGGTTACATTATCTTTTTCCGATTCTCTTTTTTTAACTCTTTCGTATCGAGTTTTTGGATCTGCATCAACTGCGAATAAATAGAAATTGCCTTTTTCTTTTAATGTGTTAACTTCCCCAGGGGTTCTAATGCTTTCGATGATTGCATTCTTTTTTGTCTTCTTGGCTTTTTTATAAAGCATGTCTGCAATAAAACCGGAACCTTTTTGACTTCTTATATCATTTGCAACCGTTCTCATACTTTCCCTGTCTACCGGAAGTTTTCTTTTTTTAATTTCTTTAATCAGTTGCTCGGAAACGGAAAAATGAATAAATCCTTTTTTATTAACTAAATAATTTACAATTTCACCCTTTCCTGCACCAAAAGTACCCGTAACTCCAATAATTATTTGTTTATTCATCTTTCCTAAAAGGATATCAGGATTATTATTATTCTGCTAGAATAGAATCGTGCTTAAAATATTTTCAAAATTATTGGATGTAAACCAAAGAGAAGTTGATAAATTATCAAAGCTTGCAGAAGAAATTAATTCCTATTCAAGTAAATATTCAAAGTTCAAACAAAGCGATTTTGAAAAAGAAACCGAAAGATTTAAAGAAAGAATTAAAAAAGGAGAAGAACTTGATAAGATTTTGCCTGAAGCTTATGCACTTGTTAGAGAAGCTTCCCAAAGAACAATAGGACTAAGACCATATGATGTTCAATTAATGGCTTCAATTGCGCTTTTTAAAGGAAATGTGGCAGAACAAAAAACAGGTGAGGGAAAAACTTTATCAGCAGTCCCGGCCCTTTATTTAAGAGCCATAACAGAAAAGGGTGTTCACTTGGTAACCGTCAACGATTATTTGGCAAGGCGTGATGCTGGTTGGAATGCACCCGTATTTAAGCTTTTGGGATTATCCGTAGGTGTAATTGTCCAAGAGACCAAATCTTTTATCTATGATTCCGATTTTTCGGATTCTTCCCATGGAGATGAAAGACTTGCACATTTAAAGCCCTGTGAAAGAAAAGAAGCTTATAAAGCTGACATAACATACGGAACCAATAATGAATTTGGATTTGATTATTTGAGAGACAACATGGTTTCTTCACTTGAAGAAATGGTACAAAGGGGACATTATTTTGCAATTGTTGATGAGGTTGATTCTGTTTTAATTGATGAAGCAAGAACTCCTTTAATTATTTCTGCTCCGGATACGGATCCGACAGAGAAATATTATAAGTTTGCCCAATTGGTAACAAAGTTAAATCCGGATACAGATTTTAAAATTGATGAAAAAGCCAGAAGTGCAACTTTGACTGAACAGGGTATAACAAGAGTGGAAAAAATATTGGGAGTTTCAAATTTATACGAAAAAGATTTTGAATCAATTCATCATATTGAAAATGCATTAAGAGCAAGGACACTCTATTTGAAGGATAGGGACTATATAGTAAAAGATAATCAGGTAACTATAGTTGATGAATTCACAGGAAGACTTATGTTTGGAAGGCGCTGGAGTGACGGACTTCATCAGGCTGTTGAAGCAAAAGAAAATGTAACAATTCAGCAGGAAAGTAAAACCCTTGCAACAATATCTTTTCAGAATTACTTCAGGATGTATGAACATCTATCGGGTATGACCGGTACCGCGGCAACCGAAGCGGAAGAATTTAAAAAAATATATAACCTGGATGTCATTGTAATTCCAACCAATGAACCAATGGTCAGAAAAGATTTATCCGACGTTATTTATAAAACATTAAGAGCAAAGTACGGAGCAGTTGTTTCTGAAATAGAAGAAAAATATAAAAGTGGCCAACCTGTTTTGGTTGGCACAACATCTATTGATAAAAACGAAATAATAAGTACTTTCTTAAAAAGAAAGAAAATTCCACATAATGTATTAAATGCAAAAAACCACGAAAAAGAAGCTTTAATAATATCCCAAGCCGGTAAACTTGGTGCGGTTACTGTTGCAACAAATATGGCAGGTCGTGGTGTAGATATTGTTTTAGGTGGAGCAATTCCCGATAGGCCTGAAAAGCAAAATCAGGAACAATTTAGAAAATCTAAAGAATATAAAAACTGGGAAGAACAAAATAAAAAGGTTATTGCTGCCGGAGGACTTCATGTAATTGGTACAGAAAGACACGAAGCAAGACGTGTTGATAACCAGTTAAGAGGTAGATCAGGTAGACAGGGTGATCCCGGATCAACCAGATTTTTCCTGTCACTTGAAGATGACTTGATGAGAATTTTCGGTGGAGAACAAATAAGTTCTTTGATGGATAGGCTTAAGCTTCCCGAAGATCAACCCATTGAAAATCCTTTAATTTCAAGAGCAATAGAACAAGCTCAAATTAAAGTTGAAGGATTTAATTTTGATATCAGAAAAAGACTTGTTGAATTTGATGATGTTGCAAATCAACAAAGGGAAATTGTTTATAAACTAAGGAAGAAGATTTTAGAATCGGAAGATGTAAGTAAAGAAGTCAAGGAAAAATTATTTATTGAGGTAACAAAAATGGTTGACATTTCTTGGCTTACTTTGGAAAACAAACTGGATATAGAAAAACTGGTAGGTTTATTACTTGAGATAGTGCCTTTCGATCCGGGGTCAATAACAGGAATAAAAAAACAGTTGGAAAGGATAGAAAGGAAAGATCAACTCGAAGAATTTCTAAAGAAAGTTATTGAGGATATATATAAATCAAGAGAAAAACAAATTGGAGAGGGTGTAATGAGACAGGTTGAGAAATATGCATACTTAGGTTCAATTGATAAATTATGGATAGATCACATTGATCATATAGATGATTTAAGAGAAGGTATTACTTTAAGAGCATATGGCCAAAGGGATCCTTTGGTTGAATTTAAAAATGAGGCATTTTCCCTTTTTGAAGGATTGATGGATAAGATTAATGAAGAACTTGCAAGAAGAATATTTAGAGTTGGGGTAATGGCACCAAGAACAGAAATACCTCTTGAGAAAGCAAGAACTAATATCGATAAATTGGATCAACAAGGTCTTTCGGGCGGAGCAAATATGGCAGCAGAAGAAGGGAAGAAAGCTTTTTCAAAAGACAATTTGGAAAAGAAAAAGATAGGTAGAAATGATCCGTGTTGGTGTGGAAGTGGAAAGAAATGGAAGAAGTGTCATTATCCTCAGGAAGGTTAATATATAATATCTGATATGTCTGAAGAAAAGAAAAAGGTTGAAGGTTATATTTTTTTGATTCCTGTTATCCTTATACTTTTTATTTATTCTGTTACTAAAAGAAATAAAGTTAGTTCTATTCCAAGTCCTACTCCTTCTGATAATATAAATATTACTAAAAAAGAGAATATGGAAGAATTAAAAATTGAAGATATAAAAATAGGAGAAGGTAAAGAAGCAGTAAACGGTAATACTCTTACCGTTAATTATTCCGGAACATTAGTTGATGGAACAAAATTTGATAGTTCATATGATAGAAATCAACCTTTCAGTTTTGTTTTAGGACAAGGAAGAGTAATTAAAGGTTGGGATATGGGTTTACTTGGAATGAAAGTTGGAGGAAAAAGAAAATTAACAATTCCTTCAGAATTAGGTTATGGTACCCAAGGAGCAGGAAGTGATATTCCCCCAAATGCAACTTTAATTTTTGAAGTGGAACTTCTCAAAGTAGAATAAGAATTACCTCTTGTTTGATTTTCCTTGCTGGTATATTTTATTTTAGTGACAAGTTTTTTTAACAATGTTTTAAAGCAGATAGACGAAATTTCTTTATTATTGGAAAAAGAATATGCCGACAAAAAATCTTTCAAAAAAATAATTTCGGAAATCAAAAAACCACAAAGAGTTATTAAGAAAACTTTAACTATAACTTCAGACAAAGGAAAAAAACTTTCATTTTTATCTTTTAGATCTCAGCATAATAATGCACTTGGTCCATATAAAGGAGGAATAAGATATCATGTCAATGTTTCGGAAGATGAGGTTAAAGCTCTTTCAACTTTAATGAGTTTAAAATGTTCTTTGGCAGGAATTCCTTATGGTGGAGCAAAGGGTGGAATAAAAGTAGATGTAAATAAAACCTCTTTAAAAGAATTGGAAAAACTTTCCAAATCTTATGCAAGATCCTTCAGTAAATATTTTGGAGAGAAAATTGATGTTCCTGCACCGGATGTAAATACAAATGGACAAATAATGGCATGGATGCTATCGACCTATGAAGAAAAAATTGGACATAAATCATCAGGTACTTTTACAGGAAAACCTATTGAATTGGGAGGATCTTTAGGAAGAAATGAAGCAACCGGTAGGGGTGGAGTTTTTATTTTTAAAGAATTTGCCAAGAAGGAAAAAATGATTCCTTCAAAAACTAAAATTGCAGTTCAAGGATTTGGAAATGTTGGTTATTGGTTTTCAAAGTTTGCAAAAGATGCAGGTTTCAAAATTGTTGCACTTTCTGATTCAAGCGGAGCAATATTAAATGATAAAGGATTGGATCCTAAGAAAATTAATGAATTAAAAAATAAATATGGGAGTTTTAAAGAAATTGCAACAAAAAATAATTTTAAATTTATTTTAAATGAAGAACTATTGGAATTACCTGTCGATGTATTAGTTCCTGCTGCATTGGAGGCGGTAATAGATAATGGTAATGCAAATAATATTAAAGCAAAAATAATTTTAGAAATGGCAAACGGTCCGACTACATTTGAGGGGGAAGAAATTTTGCTTAAAAACAAAAAAGAAATATTACCTGATATTCTTTGTAATTCCGGAGGAGTAACAACAAGTTATTTTGAATGGGCACAAAATTTGCAAGGTGTCAGTTGGTCTGAAGAAAAAGTAAATGAAGAACTTAAAAAATATATGGTAAATGCATTTAATGCAGTTTATGAAATAGCTAAAAAGAATAAGTTTTCCTATAGAGTTGCTGCAAACTATTATTCTTTAAAACGAATTGTCGATGCAATGTTTTTAAGAGGTTTTGAAAAATAAAAACCACATAAATATTTTTTATTAGGAGGTTTCGGATATAATTAATAGTTATATGAATAAAAGTCTTGATTGGATAGAAAAAGATCTGAATGATTTGAAAGAAAACGGACTTTTTAAAAATATCAGAACCATAGAGTCTCCGATTGATGCCGAAATAACTGTTGACGGAAAGAAAGTATTAAATTTTTGTTCCAATAATTATTTAGGGTTTGCAAATAATGAGACATTAAAAGATCAAGCCAAAAAGGCAATTGATAAATATGGTGTAGGGCCTGCAGCAGTAAGAACTATTTCCGGAACTTTAGATCTTCATATTAAACTGGAGAGTGAAATTGCAAAATTTAAAAAAGTTGATGCTGCAATTCTTTTTCAAAGCGGTCTTTGTGCAAATTTAGCAACTATTCCTGTTTTGGTTAGACCCGAAGATGTAATTTTTTCTGATGAATTAAATCATGCATCGATTATTGACGGATGTAGATTAAGTAAGGCCAAAGTAGTTGTATATAAACACACTGATCCAAAAGATTTGGAAGAAAAAATTAAAGAAAACCAAGACTTTGAAAGAAAACTGGTAATAACGGATGGAGTATTCAGTATGGATGGAGATATCGCCCCCTTAGATGAAATATATAAAGTATGTCAAAAATATGACTGTATGCTTATGGTTGATGATGCTCATGGTGAAGGAGTTTTGGGAGAATCAGGAAGAGGAATAGTTGATCATTTTAAACTACACGGAAAAGTTGATGCTGAGGTAGGAACTTTAAGCAAAGCAATTGGAGTTATCGGTGGTTTTGTTGCAGGTAATAAAAATGTTATAGAGATATTAAGACAGAAAGCGAGACCTTTTCTTTTTTCTACATCAATGACTCCTGCTGATACTCAGGCAGTATTGGGAGCGATAACAATTTTAGAAAAATCTGATAAATCTGTAGAAAAACTTTGGGATAATGCAAATTATTTTAAAGAAGGTATGAAAAAATTAGGTTTTGATATCGGTAAATCCCAAACTCCGATTACACCTATCATGCTTGGTGATGTAAAGTTGGCGGTGAGCTTTAGTAAAAGGTTATTTGAAGAGGGAATTTTTGCAGTTGCATTGGGTTATCCGACAGTTCCAATGGGAAAAGCAAGAATAAGAGTTATGATTTCGGCAGTCCACGAAAAGAAACATTTGGATATTGCACTAAAAGTTTTTGAAAAAGTTGGTAAAGAATTGAATGTTATTTAATTCCTCAAAAATTATTCAGTTTTGTTAAAAATAAATCAAGGATTGAAGATTTATGGAAAAAACGAAATATTTTAAATCAAAGAAAGGAAATATTCCTTTACCTGTATTTTTTCCTGATGCAACAAGAGGAGTTATTAAAACTATTGATACTTCAGATCTAGAAAAAACAAAAACACAAGGAATTTTAGTTAATACATACCACTTATATAGAGAGCTTGGGGATGATGTATTCAAAGTATTTGGTGGAATTAGACAATTTATGAATTGGAACGGCGGAACAATATCAGATTCGGGAGGATTTCAGGTTATGAGTATTGTTAAATCAAATCCGGATAGTGGTTCGGTGATAGATAAAGGAGTAATTTTTCGAGAATCGAAAAAAAGGAAAATAATATTTACTCCTGAAAAATCAATCAATTTTCAAATGAAACTAAATACTGATATGGTTGTAGTTTTGGATGATTTTACTGATCCAAATTCTTCTTATGAAGAAGCGAAAGAGTCGGTTGGAAGAACGATCAAATGGGCAAAAAGATCAAAAGAAGAATTTATAAAATGCTGTAAAGAAAAAAAACTTTCGAAAGAAGAAACTCCATATTTATTGGGTGTAGTCCAGGGAGGAAAATATCAGGATTTGAGAAAATATTGTACAGAAGAATTAGTAAAAATTGGATTTGACGGATTGGGGTATGGTGGTTGGCCAATTAATAATGACGGCACGTTTGATTATGAGTCTGCAAAAACGATTGCCAATTATTCCCCAATAAATTATTTACTTTACGGATTAGGGATTGGAAAGCCTGAAGAAATTGTGGGTTTGGTAAAATTGGGTTTTGATATATTTGATTGTGTTCTTCCTACAAGAGATGCAAGACATAAAAGATTATATGTATATAATGCAAAATCATTTGAAGAAATTGATATTAATTCAGATGATTTTTATTCATATTATGTGCCGGATAAAGAAAAATATTACAAAGATAATTCATCCGTAAGTAATGTTTGCGATTGCCTTCTTTGTAGAAAATATTCCAAAGCATATTTGGCTCATTTATTTAGGATAAAAGATATAACTGCATTAAGATTATCTACAATTCATAATTTGAGATTTTATTCCATGTTAATGGAAAAGTTAAAAAAATAAATTAAGGTTGACAAACTAGTATTTTTTTGTTTATACTCGGGCCGCAATGGAAGAAAATCAAGAAAATACAGAAACACAAGTAAATCCAGAACCTCAAATGGAAGAAAAATCTTCAAATCCAGAAGTTGGTTTTCCATTATCTCAACAAAAAGAAAAAAAGAATAAAGGGACATTAATATTTATTATTTTAGGAATTGTAATTTTAGTTGGTGGAATTATATTTTTTGTTACTAAAGGAAAAAGCCAATCAGGGATGGTTTCTCCGACACCTTCATCCGGAGGAATTACAATAAATACCCCAGTTCCAACCGAAACACCAGAAGCAAAAGCAAAAGCAGATATAAAAATAGAAGTATTAAATGGAACCGGAACAACCGGAGATGCAGGTTATCTTCAGGCAAAATTAAAAACATTGGGATATACCGATGTAAAAGTGGGTAATGCAAGTGAGCAGAATCAAACCGTTACAGTTGTTACATTTGGAGATTCAATTGATGAAGTAAACAAAAAAGCAATTCAGGAAGAACTTGAGATGTTGTATGAGGATGTTACTGTAAAAACTTCTACAAACATAGACTTTGATGCAAGCATTGTTACTGGTTTAAAGAAAGGTCAAACAATAAAGCCATCTGCAACGGCAACACCAACAGCAACATCAAAAGCAACACCAAAAGCAACAACATCTGCTTCTCCTTCGGCCACATCAACCGCAACTGCAACCCCAACTGCAACCCCAGTAAATTAGTATTATTTTGAATATTATGTTTTGATGCTAAAATTGATTTAGTATGCAAGCTGCTCAAATACTATTTGAAAAGTTTAGTTTAAATATTGGAAATTTTACTATTTCTCCTTCGTATCTTCAGGCTGGTGCAATTATCTTTTTGATTTTTATTTTGCTTTTATCTATGGCAAACCTAAGAAGACACTTTTTAAATTGGTCAATAAAAGGATCAATTTTTGGAATATTTTGGGGATTTATTCTTGCACTTATTCTTGAAGGATTTTTAATTATTGGAGGGAGAACTGCATTAACTGAAATAATCGGATGGAAGGATGCGCCAAAACCTTTAGTAAATCTTTTGGATAAAGGAAGAGAAAAATTAGTTGAGGTTTTGGGTATTACTGCACCGGTTCCTGAATCCTATGCAGAAAAAAACAAAAGTTATTTGGATGTTTTAAATGATTTTAGAAAATTAAATGTTAACGAATCGGAAAAAGTTAAAAATGCGATCTGCAAACCCTAATTCTTCTTGATATACTTTGCCTATGCAGGATATTAAAAAAAGCATCGAAGAGATATCTCAAAAGTTTAACGATGTTTATAAATCGTTAAATGTTGAAGAGAAAAAAGATAAATTAAACGAATTGGAAGCCAAGTCAATTGATCCGGATCTCTGGAATGATCCTTCTAACGCAAAAAATATCATGCAAAGCTTATCTGACTTAAAGTCTGAAATTAAAGAAATTGAAGATTTAAAAGAAAATATTATTCTTTTGCAAACTCTTTCTAAAGAAGGTGGAAATCCGGAAGACTATACAAATGAACTTCATAGATTAGAAAAGCTTTTAAACAAAATAACATTTTCGTCTTTTATGTCAGGTTCTTTTGATACCAAAAATGCAATTGTCTCGATACATGCCGGTCAGGGCGGTACGGAAGCAATGGACTGGACAAGTATGCTTTTGAGAATGTACTTAAGATTTTGCGAAAGAAAAGGTTGGCAGACTAAAGTTTTGGATTCTACCCAGGGTGAAGAGGCGGGATATAAAAGTGTTACATTTGAAGTTTTTGGAAATTATGCGTTCGGCTACCTAAAACACGAAGCCGGTACACATAGACTTGTTAGACAGTCTCCTTTTAACGCAGATAAATTAAGACAAACATCATTTGCTTTAGTAGAGGTTTTACCCGAATTTGAGGACGTTGATTTACCGGATATTGAAATAAAAGATGAAGATCTTGATTGGCAATTTTTCAGAGCATCAACCCAAGGAGGACAGAATGTCCAGAAAGTTTCAACTGCAGTAAGGCTTATTCATAGGCCAACAAAAATTGTTGTAACCGCGCAATCGGAAAGATTTCAGGAACAAAACAGGAAAATTGCACTTAATCTATTAAGATCCAAACTTTGGGCAAAAAAGCAGGAAGAGCTTTCCAAAACTAAAGAAAATTTGAGAGGAGAATACAAACCCGCTTCTTGGGGTAATCAAATTCGGTCTTATGTTTTACATCCTTACAAAATGATTAAGGATTTAAGAACAGATATTGAAACATCTAACGTTGAAAGGTTTTTGGATGGAGAAATTGATGAGTTTATTGAAGCACAGGTGAGGTTACTTTAATGTTGCCAACTTTTAGTTTTTGATGTTATAGTAGAGTATATTAATATGGAAAATTCAGAAAATAAAAACTCAGTTAATCTTGAGCAAAAAACTCCGGAAGTTATTAAACCAATCTTAAAACCTGTTTTGAAAAATGATCTAAAGAAAAATGTATTACTTATCGGTGGAATATTTCTTATAGTCTTGGCAGGAGTTGCTACAGGTTGGTTTTTATCCGGTAATAAAATTGGTTCACCTTCATTATCAAAAGATTCAGTTGTTGCACCAGGTGCAAAATCAAGTTCAAAAGAGGCCGGAATTGAAGATGTATCCAAATATGGTGAACCGGCAACAGGAACTCTTGAAGAAGGCGGATCTACCCAGGGAGAGGGAACATATCATTTAACAAGAGAAGGTGGGGCATCTCAAACAGTGTATCTAACCTCAACAGTCATTGATTTACAAGCATTTGTAGGTAAGAAAGTCCAAATTTGGGGCGAAACGTTTGCCGCAAAAAAAGCCGGATGGCTTATGGATGTAGTTAGAATTGTTGAAGTAGAATAGTTCCTAAATCTGGTTTTATTTTAAATCTTCTGATAACCTTAGAATGATGTTATCTTTTAAATCTGTATCAAAAGTCTTCGGTGATATAAAAGCTTTAGAGGGAATTTCTTTTGACATTAAAGATGGAGAATTTGTATTTGTCACAGGGCCTTCAGGATCGGGAAAAACCACAATTTTAAAGCTCATTTTGAAAGAATATATTCCGGATTCCGGAGAGATATTGTTTAAAGGAAAAAAATTATCCGAAATTTTATCAAAAGAACTTCCCTATTTAAGACAAAAAATTGGTGTTGTTTTTCAAGATATGAAAGTTTTACCCGAAAGGACAGTTAGAGAAAACGTTGAAGTGGGACTTGCTGTTGTGGGAGTTTATGAAGATGAATGGAATGATAGAGTAAATCAAGTTTTAAAGCTTGTTGGATTAGAAAAAAGATCTGAACAGTTCCCATCCCAACTTTCTGGTGGAGAACTTCAAAGAGTTTCTTTGGCAAGAGCGTTAGTTGTAGATCCTATTTTAATTTTGGCTGATGAGCCAACCGGAAACTTGGATTGGGAAACTACTCAAGGTATTATGAAAATATTTGAAAAAATAAACGAAAACGGAAAAACAATAATAATGGCAACCCATCATAAAACTATTTACGAAGATTCTTCAAAAAGAAGGATTGAATTAAAAGATGGAAAAATTGTAAAAGATACTGGTTCAAAAGTAAGTTCCAAAAAAAAGGAAGAAAAAGAAATGAGTGAAGTTAAGGAAAGTGAAGAAAAAGAGGAAAAAGAAGAAGAAAGTAACATTAAGCAAAAAGAAAAAGAAGAAAAACCTGAAAAAAAGATTAAGGTTAGAGTAGAAGAGGTATAAAATATAATATATGAATATTTATTTAAAAACTGCACTGGGTTATATAAAAAGATCTCCGTTTCAAGCTTTATCTGCAACGTTTGTTTTGACTCTGACCTTTTTTGTTACGACAGTATTAGCGGTATTGGTATATTCATCCGGAAATATTCTTAAATATTTTGAGACTAGGCCTCAAATAATTGCCTTTTTGAAAGATGAAATTACACCGGAGCAGATCTCTGCTTTGCAAAATAAACTAACTTCTGATGAAAAAATAAAAGATGTCAGATATGTTTCTAAAGAAGAAGCACTATCCATCTATAAAACTGCAACTGAAGATAACCCACTTCTTTCCGAACTAGTTAGTCCGACAATTTTTCCTGCATCTTTGGAGTTTTCCGTTACTAACTTAAATTTTGCTCAGGGAGTAATTGATGAAGTTAGAAAAGAAGGAATTGTTAGTCAGGTTGGTTTTACTGCAAGTTTGGGTGGAGAAAAAACACTTCAGGATGTTGTTACAAGATTAAAAAATATAATTTTCTATGTGAGGGTGGGAGGAATAAGCTTTGTCGGAATACTTGGTATAAGTTCTTTTTTAACACTGTTGGTGATTATTTCTATGAGGATAAATTCAAGAAAAACGGAAGTAGAAATATTGGATTTAATCGGAGCAACACCAAAGTTTATTAAAAGTCCTATTATTTATGAGGCCTTAATTTATTCTTTTTTGGGAGTATTTTTGGGTTGGTTATTTGCATATATTTTATGGCTTTACCTCACTCCCAATATTCTTTCATATTTTGGAGAGATTCCAATTTTACCGAAAGGAATATTAAATCTTTCTATTATGTTTGTAATAATTTTAGGATCCGAATTAATAATTGGAAGTCTTCTTGCTCTTTCTGGAAGTTTACTTGCTGTGTCTCGCGCAAGAAAAACCAGATGAAATTATTAAAATATACAGTCCTTTTTTTACTTTTAATTTCTTTTATTTTTTTATTTGCATTTAAAAAAGAAGCATTTGCTCAAAGCTGTCAGGATATTGGTAACCTTAATGAAAGAATTGAATGTTATCAAAAAGAACTTTCAAGATTATCTTCCCAGTCCAAAACACTTTCAAATCAGATAGCCCAATTTGACGCTCAAATAAGACTTGCCACACTTAAAATTGCACAGACCGAAGAAAAAATTGCACTTTTATCCGGAAGGATCGATAGACTTGAAGTTTCACTTGATGTTTTGGCAAAAGCTTTTTCTTCGAGGGCAGTTGAGACATACAAGATGGTTAGGTATGAAGATCCGATGCTTGTACTAATTTCTTCCCCAGATTTAAAAGAAGCAGTCTCAAGATTTTTTTATCTAAAAAGAATTCAAGATGCCGATAGGGATTTATTAACAAAACTTCAAAAAACTCAGACAGACTATAGAGAAGAAAAAACAGATCAAGAAGATTTACATAATGAACTAGAAAAACAAAAAACAGACCTGAATAAACAAAAAACTTCTAAAAATATGCTTTTATCTCAAACAAAAAATGATGAAAAACAGTATCAACAGCTGTTGGCCCAAGCATATGCTGAAAAAGCAGCACTTGAAGCGGCACTTATATCCGGAACTAAAGTCGGACCGGTTAAAAGAGGGGATCCAATTGCGCTTGTTGGAAATACTGGATATCCCGGCTGTTCAACCGGAAAGCATTTACACTTTGAATTAAGAAAAAATAATTCATGGTTTGATCCTTCAACACAATTGCAATCAAAATCTATAAAGAATGAACAAAATGGAGGAAATATGATGAATGTTGGAAGTGGTGGATGGCCATGGCCAATTGAGGATACAGTAAGGATCACTCAATTTTATGGAAATACTCCTTATTCTTGGAGATATGCTTATTCAGGCGGAGTTCATACTGGACTTGATATGATTTCAACTTCATCAGATGTAATAAGAGCATCAGAAGACGGACAGATGTATAAGTCTTCCCAGCTATGCGGAGGAAGCAGTGTTATTAATATTGTATATATAGAACATAATGATGGTCTAATAAGTTTTTATCTGCATGTTCAGTAAATTTATAAAGTTTTTATTATTGTTACTATTGGCTTTTATTGCATCTTCACAGGTAGTTCTTTCAGCTCCCTTAATTACAATTAATAGTTATCCCTCTGCTGCCATTGGTGGAGTAAGTTTTGATGTCTCTTTTAGTGTGAGTCCACTTGATATAAATAGCAGTTATTATATGAAGGGATTAGGTCTTGATGATGACTATGATATTCAAACTTGGAATAGCAGTCTTAGTACTTGGCAAAACTATAATAGTCCCTGGTCCGATATGCCGAAATTTAATTCAAATTCTGAAGGTAGTGCATCGGCAAGTTTGAGTATTCGTTTTAAACCAAATATTAGTTCAGGATCCAAAACTATAAAATTAAGAATTCGGAAAGTCGATTCTGAGACAAATTACGATTCTTCAAGTGTAATAATTTCTGTTACTGCGGCAACGCCGACTCCGACTCCTACTCCTACTGCAACTCCAACTCCTACTCCGGCGCCCACTGTAACATCAACACCGACTTCTACACCCTCTGTTACGAAAACTCCAACGCCAAAACCAACGGTTTCTTTAACTCCAAGTCCAACCGAGAATAGTGAGGTGTCAAACGAGGAAGTATTGGGAATTAGATATGAATCTTCAAGTCCAATTTCGGAAAATACTGAAGAATCTATAAATAGTAATGAAGAAAAAAGAAAACCCAGTTTAATATCATTAATATTTGTAGTTATTGGATTTATTTTTATCGGTTTTTCTGTTTTTGCTTTTATAAAACAAAAAGGTTTAAATAATAATACAAATGGAAAAGATCAAGAAATTATTTAGTTTGTGGTTACCCCCCGTATGTTGGGCAGTGGTTATTTTTTCTTTTTCTTCAAGGTCTCTTCCTCCAACTTCTCAGATTTTTTGGAGAGATTTTATAGTAAAAAAGACAGCTCACGTAGTTGAATACGCAATATTTTCGACACTTTTATATAGAGCTTTGAGAAATAGTGGGGCAAGTAAGATTAACTCAAGCATCTTATCTATTGCTATTGCCATTATTTATGCATCAACAGATGAATACCATCAATCTTTTACTCCAGGAAGAGAACCTCGCTTAAGAGACGTGATATTTGATACAATTGGAGCATCTTTGGCAATTTATACAATATGGAATTTATTACCAAAAACGCAAGGGAAACTCAAAACGTTGGTCAAGAAGTTTCAGATAATCTAACTAAGGATACTCCAATCGTTATTGCGTTATCAGGTGATCTTGGTAGCGGAAAGACCACTTTTGTTCAGGGATTTGTTAAAGGACTTGGAATTAAAAAGAAGGTAATTTCTCCGACCTTTATTATTATGAGGACATATAAAGCTAGAAGAAAAAATACTTTATATCACTTGGATTTGTATAGACTTGAGTCAAATTTTGATGAAGAAATTGAAAATTTGGGAATAAGCGATTTATGGAAAGAAAAAAATAACATTTTGGTTATAGAGTGGGCAGAGAAGATAAAAGACTTACTTCCCAAAAATACAATTTGGGTTTATTTTAAATACTTATCAGATGACCAAAGAAAAATTATAATAGAAGAATAGTATGAAAAAAATATTAGTTACAGGAGGGGCTGGGTATATTGGAAGCTTTATGGCCAGGCACCTAAAAAATTCTGGATATGAACCAATTATTGCCGATAATTTTTCCTCGGGACATTTGAAGGCTGTCGAAGGATTTAATACTCTTCAAGTAGATTTACTTTATGAAAAGGACAAGTTGGATGTAATTTTTGAAAAAGAAGAAATTGCTGGTGTAATTCATATGGCTAGTTATATTCAGATGGGTGAATCTTTCAGAAATCCAGCAAAGTATTTTCAGAATAACTTAATAGTTGCCATTAACGTATTAAACGCAATGGCCAGGTTTAATGTTAATAATTTTATTTTTTCATCTTCGGCTGGAGTTTACGGTAATCCGGAAAGACTACCAATAATGGAAAATGATGCAAAAAATCCGGAAAATCCATATGGTGAAACTAAGTTAATGATAGAAAGAATGCTTCCCTGGTACGAAAAAGCTTATGATATGAAATATATTTGCATAAGATATTTTAATGCTGCGGGGGCAGCACTCGATGGATCAATTGGAGAGGATCATCCAAACGAAAGCCACTTAATACCTTTAGCCTTAAAAGCGGCAATTAATAATGAAGAATTTACAATTTTTGGAAATGATTATGATACACCGGACGGAACTTGTGTCAGGGACTATATACATGTATTGGATTTGGTGGAAAACCACACAATGGCTTTAAGTTATCTTTTTGAAGGCGGAGAAAGCAACTTCTTTAATGCCGGAGTAGGAAGAGGATATTCAAATAATGAGGTTGTTAAGGCAATAGAAAAAGTAATTGGTAAAAAAATGAATATTAAGTACGGAGAAAGAAGGAAGGGTGATGCTGATAGCCTTTACGCTTCAAACGAAAAAATTAAAAAAGTCTTAGGTTGGGAACCAAAATACGATTTAGAGAAGGTAATTGAAACGGCATATCTTTGGCATACCAAAAACCCCGAAGGATTTAAGGAATGATACTTTATATAGATACTTCAGACAGAGAACTAATAACAGTTGCTTTAGATAAAGAAGTATTTAAAACCAGTTCTAAAAAAGAAAAATCCCAAAGACTTCTTCCTTTTATTAATAAAGTTTTAAAAAAGAAAAAACTTACTTTAAAAGACTTAACAGAAATAAAAGTTAATACAGGACCAGGATCATTCACAGGATTAAAAGTAGGAGTTGCAGTTGCACAAGCTCTGGGTTTTTCTTTAGGGATACTAGTTAATAGTAAGGATATGAAAAAAGGTGAGACTATTAAGATTACCTACTGAGTCTACAGCGACTTGACAGATTTATTTGATTCTATTACTATTCTAAAGATCAAGAATATTATTATGCCTTAAGAGCTATTGATAAGGCTGGTAATGCCTCTGATTTAGTAGGTGATCAAGGAGTTGTCGCTGGTGCAGTTCAGGGTGCATCAACAGTATCTGATGAAGAAAAGGTAGCTGTTATCCCTGTTGAAGAAACAGTTAAAGAACCTGAAGGACAAGTACTTCCTGCTGAAACTGAAGCTCCACAAACTTTAGGAGAAAAAGCTACAAATGTTGTACAAGATATTGCCCAATTTGCAAAAGATAGGACAAAGATAACCGTTGGAATAGGTTTGGGGCTAATTGCAATTATCGGTTTTATAGTTTATATCTTCAAAAAGAAATAATTTAGTTACAATTCAATCCATCGAATTATTGATTCTTAATTTGTGAAAGGTTAAGATTGATTGTAATGAAATTTGCCCACAAATTAGCACATCTATTATTTCCTAGAGAGTCAAATAACCAGAAGGCTAAATTGTTGCATTCTTCTTCTTTAAGTATTTTTGTATTTTTTTTAGTTTTTTATCAACTGGCCTTAAATATTATTCCGAAGGTAAGACCTGATATTTTAGGTTTTGCTGCAAATATTCCTCCATCAGAAGTAATTCGTTTAACTAATGAAAAAAGAGCACAGGCAGGTTTGGCTCCCTTAACAGAAAACGGTACTTTATCTCAAGCTGCTCAAGCAAAAGGCGCGGATATGTTAAACCGTGATTATTGGTCTCATGTAGCACCAGATGGCACCCAGCCTTGGACTTTTTTTACTAATGTCGGATATAGATATAGATATGCAGGAGAAAACTTGGCTCGTGATTTTTCTTCTCCCGCATCAGCGGTTGAGGCGTGGATGGCATCAAGTTCGCATAAAGACAATATTTTATCTTCCAAATATAAAGAAATAGGGATTGCGGTAGTTGAGGGTGATTTGGCAGGAGTAGACACGACAATTATTGTCCAATTTTTCGGAACAAAATACACAGATACTTTGCCGGTTGTTCCTATTGCTGAAGCAAAGAGTAACTCCACATCGATAACTAAGCCCACGATTATTCCTACTCAGAAGCCGGTTCCTACAATTGTGGCTACACCTCTTCCATCTAGTTCATCATCACCATCAAGCCTTATGGCCGTAAATGAAGAAAATCCGCCACAAGCCCCGAAAGCCAAATTATCCTTATCACCATTTAAAACAACTAAAACTGTTTCTTTAGTTATTGTCGGAGTTCTTTTAATAATTATGATGATTGATTGGATTGAATCAAACAGAAAACAACTTGCAAGAATAAGTAGCAGAAGCTTTGCCCATATTGCATTTTTTATAATGATTTTTGCAATAGCCTTGATATTAAAAGCTGGACAAATAATCTAATATGAAGAGAATGATTAAACATATACCTTACTATGCGCCTCTAATCGGAATATTTTTTGCAGCTGCTTTTGGTTTTTATCTATTTTCTTACGATAGGGTTTTCCAGGTTGCAATATCCATAGCAATCGCGCTTTCCTATGTTATTTGGGGAATAATACACCATATAATGCAAAAGGATTTATATTGGGAAGTGGTTGTTGAATATCTTGTTGTTGCTTCTTTAGGACTTGTAATACTTTTTTCCCTAATTTTTAGAGCTTAATACTTTTAAGGAAGCTTTTGAAGTCTGGACCGATATCTTCTCTTTCCAAAGCGTATCTGACTTGTGTTTTCATATATCTTAACGGATCTCCTGTTGTCATCCATTCACCGTCAACTTTTGACGCAAATACGGGATTTTTTTTGGCATATTCAATTATTGAGTCAATTAACCAAAGTTCATTATCCTTACCCAATTGGTTATTTTGATATCTTTCATTAGTTATATTAATAATTTCTTTATTTAATACAAATCTTCCAAATTGAGCCAAAAAAGGAGGTTTAACTTCTTCAGGCGAAGGTTTTTCTACTGCACTTTCAACCATATCTTTTGTTCCGTCTTTTATTTTATAAATTCCGTATCTATTTACCTCTTCTTTTTGTATCTCCTGAACTGCAACAGTTACAGCGTTATCATTTTTATTTGAATAGTCGATTATTTGTTTGGCACAAGGGGTGTTTGATAAAACCAAATCGTCTCCGAACATATATACAAATCTTTCGTCTTTTCCAATAAGATCTTTAATGGTAATAAGGGGAGTACTATTACCGTAAGGAAGATGTTTATGCTGCCTGACGTAAATGAAATTGGCCATTTTGGAGATTTTTCTTATTTCTTCCAATTTTTCGAGTTTCCCGTTTTTTTCCAGAAGATGCTCCAATTCGAAGTTACTGTCAAAGTGGTTTTCCATTGCAGATTGGCCCATTCTTGTTACCAAAATAACGTCTTCTATTCCACTAGCAACAGCCTCTTCAACTAAGTATTGAATAATTGGTTTATCAATAATGGGAAGCATTTCTTTGGGTTGATTTTTGGTTGCAGGAAGAAATCTAGTCCCAAATCCAGCTGCGGCGATTACTACTTTTCTTATTTTTCCGTTGCCGTTTCCATTCATATCTATGTAAGTAGAAATTATACCAAAAATTATTCATGCCTACAAAGATTGTCATTTTTTGAGGCTACGAGATATAATATAGCCTGTTATGGATGGTAAAGATGGAGTTTTTATAAGTCCGAGTAAGGGCCTAGTTTCAACAAAGGAAATGATCAATCTTATTTCTTCATTTGTTAAGGAAGAGCCAGGAAGTTTTTATAGATTAGTAATAGGAACAGATTCTCAATCCAAAAGGTCAAACGGTGAATCTGAAACTGATTTCGTCTCTGCTGTTGTTGTTCATAGACAAGGGAAAGGTGCAAGATACTTTTGGAAAAAGACTAAGACAAATAGAATTCCGGTATTAAGAGAAAAGATCTATACAGAAACTCAAATTTCCTTAGCCCTTGCGGAAGAGATTGTTCCAATGATTAGAGAATGTGTAAAACCTTCAAGATATGATTTGGAAATTCACATTGATGTGGGTTCACTTGGTCCGACAAGAGAAATGATACGAGAAGTAGTCGGAATGGTAAATGGTAACGGATATACAGCCAAGACAAAACCTGAAAGTTGGGGAGCTTCATGTGTTGCAGATAAACACACATAAATTTGAGTTTGTATTTAATAATTGATTTTGTATAATTAGTCTTATCGTAATATGAAAGGAATAATACCAACAGGAGGAAGAGGCACAAGAATGCAACCTTTGTCTCTTTATACCAATAAACATTTTATTCCTGTTGCCAATAAACCACTTATTTATTATCCGGTTGAAACTCTTGCAAATGCCGGGATAAAAGAAATTGCAGTTACTTATAATCCGGGAGGTTTAGCTTTGGCTCAACAATTTTTAGGTGACGGAAGTAAATGGGGAGTTAAATTTACGTACATCGAACAAAAAGAACCAAAAGGTTTAGCTAATATATTTCAAGTTTGTGAAGAGTTTTTGAACGGAGAACCTTTTGTTTTTCATCTTGGAGATAATATTTTTACCGATGGAATAAAAGAGCATGTTGATCGTTTCAAAAAAGAAAAACCTGACGGAATGGTTTTGATGGTTAAACACCCTGAAAACTGGAGACTGGGTGTTCCGTATTTTGATAAAAAGGGAAGACTTGTTAAATATGTTGAGAAGCCCAAAAATCCTCCACATAATTTTGCTATTCCTGGACTTTATTTTTTTAACAGTAATGTTTTTAAATGTTTCCAGGGTAAAGACAGGATTGTTCTTTCTGAAAGAGGAGAATACGAGATAAGTTCACCCTTTCAATGGTTGATTGACAATGGATATAGAGTTGATGTTGTTGAATACAAAGGAAAGTGGCTTGATCCAGGAAAATTTGATGATTGGATTGATTCAAATGAATATCTTTTGGATAAATTTATCGATCCTAAGATAAATAGTAAAGTAGACGAAACTGTAAAACTGAAAAATAGAGTATATATTGGTAAAGATTGTTCCATCAGCAATTCAGAAATAAGAGGACCTGTATCGATACTTGATAATGTGACTATTACTGATGCTTATATTGGTCCCTACACATCTGTTGGTAGCGGATGTGTAATTCAAGAAGCAAAAGTTGAAAATTGTGTCTTAATGGATGAAGTAACAATTTCTCATGTAAATCAACAAATCGATAACAGTTTAATAGGTTCAGGGTCTGAGATAACTGGTAATGGAGGAAAAAGAACCTGTTATGAATTTTTTATAGGAGAAAAAGCATCCATAAAATTATGAAACTACTGATAACGGGAGGAGCTGGATTTATAGGTTCCAACTTCATAAGATATTGGTTAAAAAAATATCCTCAAGATAAAATTGTCAATTTGGATAAATTAACTTATGCTGGCCATCTTTCCTCGACTGACGATTTTCAAAAAAACCCTAATTACAAATTTGTTAAAGGAGATATATGTGATTCTGAATTAGCCAATTCATTAACAAAAGAAGTTGATACGGTAGTCAATTTTGCTGCAGAGAGTCATGTGGACAGGTCAATAGTAGGACCGAAAGATTTTTTAAACACTAATGTAATCGGTACACAATTGCTTTTGGATGCATCTTTAAAAAACAATGTTAAAAGATTTCATCATATTTCTACAGATGAAGTGTTTGGAGCATTAGAACTTGACTCAAAAGATAAGTTTGACGAAGAAACAAAGTATAATCCCAGAAGTCCTTACTCTGCTTCAAAAGCTGCATCGGATCATATAGTAAGAGCGTATTTTTATACTTATGGTTTGCCGGTAACCATAAGTAACTGTTCGAATAATTATGGTCCATATCAAGATCCTGAAAAGTTTTTTTCAAGATCGATAACAAATTTAATTGAAGATAAGCCAATTTTTATTTACGGTGACGGTAAATATGTCAGAGATTGGTTATATGTAGAAGATCATTGTATGGCTATAGACTTAATAATCAATAAAGGAATTGTTGGTAATACTTATTTGGTGGGTGGTTTATCACAGGATATTTCAAATGAAGATATTGCAAAATTGATGATCAATTATTTTGGTAAAGATGAAAAATATATTAAATATGGCAAAGATAGACCTGGTCATGATAGGAGATATGCGGTAAATTGGAGCAAAATAAAAAATGAATTGGGTTGGGAACCAAAACACGATTTTAAAGATTGGTTGATTGAGACTATAAATTGGTACAAAAAAAACGAATGGTGGTGGAAGCCATTAAAAAAGGAAGCGGAGGCTTTATATAATAAAACTGGTCAAGTTTAATTTATGGATAACTATATTAAAGAAACTAGTATTAAGGGAGTATACATAATCGAAAGACCAATATTTCCCGATGAGAGAGGATTTTTTAGAGAAGTCTTTAGATTAAAAGATTTGGAAGAAAAAATTGGTTTTAAGTTTAATATTGTTCAAAGTAATCATGCCCATTCAAAACCAAATGTAATAAGAGCGTTACATGCTGAAAATTGGAATAAGTTAGTTTATCCGATAAACGGAAAAATGTTTGCAGCAATTGTTGATATAAGACCGGAATCAGATTCATTTGGAAAAATTGAAATTTTTAATTTTGATAGCGATTTTAGAAAATCTCTTTTTGTTCCTAAAGGGGTTGCTAATTCAATTTGTGTAAACGGGCAAAATGATGTTGATTATATTTATTACGTTGACTCTTACTATGATGGAACTGACACAAAAGCAATCGCTTGGAATGATCCGGATTTAAAAATTGATTGGCCGGTTAAAAATCCGATAATATCCGAAAGAGATAAAAATAATCCAAAGTTAAGGGACATTTTTCCTGACAAATTCAAATAATGAAAGTATTAGTTACAGGTTCAACCGGAATGGTTGGTTCTAGATTTATAGAATTATCTTCAAAATATGATTTTGTTACTCCTTCCTATCCAGAATTTGATTTAACTAATAAAGAATCTATCGAAAAAGTTATTAAGGAAAATAATCCGGATGTAATTGTTCACTTGGCTGCCTATACAGATGTTAGTAAAGCAGAAGAACAAAGAAATGATAGAAGTGGTGATTGTTGGAAAGTAAATGTTGAAGGAACAAAAAATTTAATTTCTTCTATTGATGCAAGCAAAGTACATTTTATTCATATTTCTACAGATTATGTTTTTTCCGGATCAAAAGATAATCCCGGACCATATTCAGAAGATTGTATGCCTGAAAAAAATTCAGACAAGGTTACGTGGTACGGATTTACAAAATCTGAAGCGGAAAGGGAAGTTAACAGTACTTTAGGAGATAGTAAAACTATATTAAGAATTATTTATCCTGTAAGAGCTAATTATGACCAAAAACTGGATTATTTGAGAAAACCTCTTTCTTTATTTGATCAGGGTAAACTTTATCCAATGTTTAATGATCAGCAAGTCAGTATTACTTTTATCGATGAATTGTCTTTGGTTCTGGAAAAGATTATTGATTCAAAAATATATGGAGTTTATCACTGCAGTAGCATTGATACAGGAACTCCTTTTGATTTGGTAAGTTATCTATTAAAAAAAGTAAGAAATGTTGATAATGTTGTTAAACCCTCATCTTTAGATGAATTTATTAAAAATACCGGTAGCTCTGAAGTTAGGTATCCAAAATATGGAGGATTAGATCCTAAAAAAACCTTAAATGATTTGGATATTAAGTTGAGTAGTTGGAAGGAAATTATTGATAAATTAGCTGATCAAGGGCTTGGCCAATAAATTTATTTATTTACTTTTTCTGTTCTTTCTTTGGATTCCTGTTTTCTCCAATTTTCTATATCTTTATGGTTTCCGGAAAGTAAAACTTGAGGGACTTTTAATCCCTTAAAATCTTCAGGTCTTGTATATTGTGGATATTCAACAATATTTTCTTCTGAAAAGGATTCATATTTTGTCGCATCCGGTTTTTCCAATACTCCTGGAATTAGTCTTACTATACTATCTACTATAGCCATTGTTGGAATTTCTCCTCCGGTTAAAACAAAATTTCCAATAGAAATTTCTTCATCAACAAAATTTATAATTCTCTCATCGTAGCCTTCATAATGTCCGGCGATAAAAATTATATGGTTATATTTACTCATTTTTTCGGCATTTTTTTGATCAAAAGTTTTTCCTCTGGGAGTTAATAATATAACTTTAGAGTCTTTTGTTTTTATTTTTTCCAATAGGCTACTTATCGGTTCGACCATCAAAACCATTCCAACTCCTCCTCCATAAGGTCTATCGTCAACTGTTTTTCTATTTCCGAGTCCATATTCTCTTAAATCGTGTATTTTTATTTCAACCAAACCTTTTTCTTGGGCCCGTTTGATAATAGATTGATCAAAAGGTCCAGATAACATGTCTGGAAAAAGTGTAATAATATCAATTTTCATATTTCTTATAGTTTATATTCTTCCAAAGTTGTAATAGATAGATTATATATTAAATGTAGTTAAAATTAACAAAAAAGGTTAAAATCAATAAATATGGATAAAGTAGTAATAATAATGCCTACTTATAATGAGGCAGAAAACATAAAGCTCATGATCGAAGAGCTTGTCGGTAAGGAGTTTCCAAAAATTACTAAAGCCAAAATGCTTCTTTTGGTTGTAGATGACAATTCTCCGGATGGTACAGGAAAAGTTGTTAAAGAATATATGAAGAAATATAAAAATGTACATTTGCTGACAGGTGACAAAAAAGGTCTTGGTATGGCATATGTAAGGGGAATGAGATATGCAATGAAAATGCTTGGAGCGGATGCAGTTATTGAAATGGATGCGGATTTCCAACATGATCCAATATATGTAAAAAGATTGGTTGATGCATACCTAGATGGAGCCGATTATGTTATTGGTTCAAGGTACGTTAAAGGTGGTTCAATTCCGAAAAGTTGGGCTTGGTACAGAAAAGCAATGAGTTATTTTGGAAACCTCTTTGCCCGAGTGGTTCTTTTTAAACCCAATCTTCACGATATGACCACAGGTTTTAGACTTACCAGAGTTAACGGAGTATTAAATAAAATTAAATTGGAATCCATAAGAGAGCTACATAGATTTGCACATAAAATTGATTTGTTTTATCAGACAACTAAAATTACAAAAAATATTGTTGAGGTTCCGATTCATTTCAAGCAAAGGACAAAGGACAATTCTAAATTTTCATTTAAGGAAATGGTTGCTTCCTACACTTTGGTAATAAAAATCAGATTAGAAGAAAGTAAAAGACTGATAAGATTTGCTGTTGTTGGGGGAACTGGGTTTGCAATTAACCTTTTATTTATAAATTTATTTAGATATTTGAAATTTTCAGAAACTTTATCTTGGCTTTTTGCCACAGAGCTTGCGATTATTAATAATTTTGTTTTCAATAATCTTTGGACTTTCAGTGAGAAAAAAATAAGTGGAATAAAGGACACAATTTCGAAATTTGTTCAATTTAATGTAACTTCAGCAGGAGCTTTAGTCATTCAAAGTGTTTTGGGCCCTTTAGGAGTAAGTTTATTCGGAGAGAAATATACAGCATTTGTTTTGGCTTTTGTTGTAGCCTTTGTTGTTCTTCCATATAACTATATTATGTATAATCTTGTTATTTGGAAAACTTGGAAGTTAAATTTTTGGAAAAAAGCTGATAGTTCTTGAAACTCATTTACTCCTCATAATGGATAATACCTTTTACAAAAATAAAATGATTGATCGAGATATATCTTTTGAGGAAAGGGAAGAAAGATTTAACCAATTTATTGTTAGTGAATATCTTAAATACGGATCAGTTGATGAAGTATTTTCAAAAAATGATTACAATCTACCGATTTCATATCCCCAGGTACATAGGATATTAAATAAATGGAATATTGTTAAATCGGTAGGTCCCAACAGTAAACTGTCTGAAGCAATTTGTTTTCTAGTTCTTCTTTCGGACAAAAAAATTCCAGTTGAAAGGTTATATAAAAGTATTCCTCCGAGTTTTAAGACATCACTTTCTACATTACATAGAATTCTTCATAATATTAAAGAAGATGTCATAAGAAGGGTGGGATCGGCACTTGTAATAACTTCCGAAGAAGACAGGGAGAAAATATTAATAGGAGATGATATTTCGACTCCAAGATTAAATTTAGGTAAACCTTTTGGGTCAATTTCACTTCCGATGGGTTATTCGAAAAAAGATGAAGACTCAAGTCTTTCAATATTAAGAATATTACAACAAGAAGTTTTTACGAAAAAAGCGATAGAAAAGAAAATTCCAAATGAAATTATTCCTCAAAATACCAAACCGTTTATGTTTGTAGACATTGCTGATGTCAGAGTTTCTGTTTACAACTTAATTCTTCCTAAAGATTTATTTTCGATACATCAATTTTCAAGTTATAAATTAAACAATTTCAGATCAATAAGTATAGATGGGTTATCAAGAAAAAATGAAAATTTCAGAACAGGTCTTACTCAGATAGGTTTGGGATATAAAAGGTTTTTAAGTTCAAGACAAAGTATTTATAGCTATAAACCGGAATTAATAAAATCTGAAGTTAACCTCGAACTTGCTCAACTGGCACTTGAGTTTGTTGAATAAAAATTTCATTTGTTTGCAACTTATTTATTGTATTAGTTATTTTTCTTGAATTATATATTTCTCCACATTCTGGACAAACCTTTTTCTTATAAAATTGTACAGTTTCACATAACGGGTTTGGACAAATAGAACCTCCATGGGCGTTTCTTTCTTCTATTAGCCTCCAATTTCTAGGTACTTCCATATAAAGTAGTTTAGTTCCGAAGTACTCTCAAAGACTCTCAACTTTACAAAAATGGAGCCCAATTTCCGATAGGCATAACGTTCTGGGATATATATGCCAAAGAAAATAGATAAATTGGTATAGCCAAAAATATCAATATATATTTAAATTCTTTTTGAATAAGGTTTTCTCTAAAAGAAATTATTGAGAAGGGAATTAATGGAAGGGAATATCGTATTAAATCTCTGTGGGAAACAAATAAAATTGAAAAAAAGAATATTCCAAAAAACCAGCTCACAATTCCTTTTTCATTTTTAATTAATTTTAATAATGAAATAGCTCCGATAAGATATATGAATATGATTTCTTCGAGCCAAAAAGTGCCAACCCAAGGTGCAGAATAATTAAAAATTGTAAAAGGTGGAAAAAAGATATGAATATTATCACCAGAATTGAAATATGCAAAAAAGTTTTTATATGCGAATGAGTAAAAAGTAAAGAGCAGTAAAAGAGAAAAAGGAATAAGAAAAATTGGCAATTTATTTTTAAACTCGTTATTTTTAAACCAAGATAAAAATTTTGATGTAAACAACTCTTTTAAGTGGGGTACTGTAATAAAAAGTAAGTATGCAAAAAATAAAATAATACCTGGAGATTTGGTTAATTGAGTAAGTGCTCCGAATAATCCTGCCAATAAATATTTCTTTTTATTAAAGAAATAGATTGAAGCCAGTAAAAAAGCGATAAAAAAAGGTTCTGGAGATCCGACAGATCTTACAACCAACCATCTCGCAGGAAAAATACTAAATATGGTTGTAAGCCACATTGCGTTTTTTTCGTTAGTATAATTTTGTGCCAGTTTATTGAAGAAAAATAAACTGAAGAAAGATCCCAAAAGTGTTGAAAAAAGCATTGCATAAGGATAACCCATCAAGTATGAAAATAACTTAATAAATAATGGGAAGAGTGGAAAATGAGCAGCATAATATTCGTAATTAAGGTTAACTCCAAAATTTTTAATAAGATTTGCGTTATAAAAAGTTTTGGCAATTATTATATATAGTGGTCCGTCGTAGTTTGAGACTAGCGTGGCCATTCCGTTTTGTGGTAAAGGTATGGTCCAAAAACTTTTAAGTCTTAAAAAGAAAGGTGTCCAAATAAGAAAGGTTGGAATAACTGTAAGGGCAAAGATTAAAAGAATATCTTTTAAATTTTTTCGCATTAAGACAATCATAAACTAGCTTCGAAATGGAATCAAGGGTGGTTGATATGTTAGACTTCAAAGAGGATAAAATGACAAAAATAATTGATTCAATATCTGTTTTTTTCCCGGTTTATAACGAAGGAGAAAATATCGAAAATACTGTTAATAATGCAGTTAAAATTCTTGATAAAATTTCTGATAATTGGGAAATAATTATTGTAAATGACGGATCGACAGACAACACACTAAAGGTATCAAATGGTTTAGTAGATAGAAACAGCAAAATTAAAGTAATTTCTCATGATAAAAACAGAGGTTACGGAGCTTCTTTAAAAACAGGTTTTTACAATTCAAAATATCCTTGGATTTGTTTTACTGATGCGGACGGGCAATTTGATTTTTCGGAGATAGTAAAACTAATCGAGAAACAAAAAGAAACAAAAAGTGATTTGGTAATAGGTTATTATCTTAAAAGAAAAGTATCCCTTTTTACATATCTGTCATCTAAGTTGTGGGAATTAATTATTTTTATATTTTTTGGTCTTAAAGTAACAGATATCGATTGTGGTTTTAAATTAATTTCTAAACGTGTAATTTCAAATATTGATTCTCTCGAATCCGAAAGAGGAGCTTTTATTTCAAGCGAATTATTGATAAAAGCAAAGAATAAAGGTTTTAAATTTGTTGAAGTTGGTGTAAATCATTATCCAAGGAAAAAAGGAATTGGAACCGGGAGAAAAATAAATGTAATAATCAAAAGTTTTATTGATCTTTTTGCATTATGGAAAAAAATATATTTATCAAAATAATAAAAGATAGTTTAAGAAATTTAATTCATTGGATTAAAAATCATCCGAATGAATTTATCGCAATAGCAATTATTTTATTAGTTGGTTCTTTTTTCAGGCTTTATAAGATTTCTCAATATTTAACTTTTTTAGGAGATGAGGGAAGAGACGCAATTATTGTAAGAAGGTTATTAAAATATGGAGATCCAATATTAATTGGTCCAGGAACTTCTATCGGAAACATGTACTTGGGTCCACTTTATTATTATTTAATGGCTCCAGCTTTATTTTTGGCTAACTATTCGCCAACTGGTCCTGCTGTCCAGATAGCAATTTTAGGAGTGATAACAATCCTTTTAGTTTACCTTATGGCTAAAGAATGGTTTGGAGTTAAAGCGGCGATCATATCAGCATTGTTATACGCAATTGCACCTACCGTTATCATATATTCAAGGTCTTCATGGAATCCTAACATAATGCCATTTTTTTCTTTAATTTCAATTTATTCGATATGGAAAATATGGGAAAAGGAAAATTTTGAGTGGTTAATTGTTTTACTTATTTCTTTTGCTTTTGTATTACAGTCTCATTATTTAGGACTACTAATGTTACCGATTTTTGGGTTATTTTATCTTCCAGTTCTAATTAAGTTTTACAAAGATAGAAACAGTAAGGATAAAGATTATTTAAATAAAAGGAAAAACCTAATCAAGTATTCGTTAATTTCACTTGCCTGTTTTACTTTTTTGATGTCCCCGCTTGTTATTTTTGATGCCAGACACAATTGGCTTAACTTTTCCTCGATGAAAAAATTCTTTACAGAAAGGCAAACTACAGTATCAGCAAAACCTTGGACATCTTTGCCAAAAATTCCGCAGATTACTACCAAAATATTTACAAGGGTATTAACAGGAAGGAATGAGAATTTGGGAAACTTTGTACTTATTGTTACATTAATTCTTCTTGTGTTTATTTTTATAAAAAGAAAGAAAATCGCAAAAGATAGAATTTCTGCATTTATTTTAATTTTTACCTGGTTATTTATTTCTATAGGAGGTCTGGGACTTTATAAGCAAGAAATATATGATCATTATTACGGGTTTTTCTTTGCTGCACCATTTTTGCTTTTTGGAGGATTGATTTCTGAAACCTCAAAATTTATTAATATTGTTGGAAAGACAATACTTTTAGTTATTTTGGGAATAGTTATTTATTTTAATCTTTTGGAAAATCCATTAAAGTATTCACCAAATATGCAAATGCAAAGAAGTATTAAAGTGGCAGAAAAGATTAAAGAAGAATACAATAACACTCCTTTTAATTTGGCAGTTATTGCAGAAAGAAATTATGAAGATGGTTATCAATATTTTCTTGAAAAGATGAATTTGCCGGTTGTCGATATTGATGCACAAAGGTCAGAAGAAACAATTAAAGAACAGCTTTTTGTGGTTTGTGAATTGCCCAAAGAAAAATGTAATCCTACAAATAGTCCGAAAGCAGAAGTTGCCAATTTTGGCTGGAGTAAGGTAAAAGATGAATGGGAAATATTTGGTGTACATTTATTCAAGCTTACTCACTTAAAATGAAATACCCATTATCTCGAAAAATTATTAAGACAATAAAAAGAGCCAAAAAAATTTTGGTTGGAGTCCACAAGAATCCTGATTCTGATGGAGCAGGGAGCGCTCTTTCTTTTTATGAATATCTTACGAAGTTAAATAAAGAAGTTAAAGTAATTTGTCCCAGCGATTTAACAGAGGATTTAGAGTTTTTGCCGTATTCCGAAAAAATCGAAAAAATTGATTTTAATAAGTTTAATTTTGGAGAATATGATTTATTTATAATATTAGATTCGTCGAGTTGGGGTCAGGTTGCAGGAAATTCGGATTTTAATATTACTAATACAGATCTAATATTAATTGATCATCATAAAACTGCGAATCTTCCGATCGAATTAAAAGTTGCTGATAGTTCTGTTAGCTCAACGGCAGAACTTGTTTATAACTTATTTAAGGAATGGAGAGTTAAGTTAACTAAAACAATGAGCCAAAATTTATTGGCCGGTATTATCGGAGATACAGGAACCTTCCAATATCCAAATACAACTTATGAGACTTTGGAGGTTGCAAAAAATTTAATGATTTTGGGAGCCAGGAAAGATGAAATCACTGATAATTTATACAAGAGTTATTCATTTATGAGCATAAAGTTCTGGGGGGAAATTATTCAAAAAATGGAAATTGAAAAAGAAAACAAGTTTGTATATTCAGCAATTGATTACGAAACCTACGAAAAATATCAAAAACCGTTTGGCGCAAAATCTATAGCGGCAAGTATGTTTTGTTCTGTTATTAAAGACGTCGATTTCGGAATGATTATGATAGAAGAGGAAAAAAATACTCTCTCAATTAGTTTAAGGTCAAAAAAAGATTTTAATGTTGCTCAAATTGCTGAAGATTTGGGAGGAGGAGGGCATGTTTTGGCTGCCGGCTGTTCTCTCAAAAATATGGATTTTCCAAAAGCTGTAGAAAAAGCATTGGTAACTGCAAGAAAATATGCTCAAGAAAATTCAAAAGGCATTTAAGAAGTTTTCATTGGAAAACATTTTTTTAATTGCAATTATTTTATTTGCCTTTTTGTTAAGGGTTTATAGGATAAACGATCTATTGGGTTTTTATTATGATCAGGGTAGAGATGCATTGGTTGTTTGGGATTTAATCCATAACGGAAAATTTTTTTTGATTGGTCCGACAACCGGAATTGCAGGAATATTTCGGGGCCCCTATTATTACTATTTAATTACACCGTTTTATTTATTGGGAAGAGGTAACCCAATCTACCCTTCAGTATTTTTGTCCTTTTTAACTACTGTAGCTATATATGTTTTGTATAAGTTGGTCAAAAAAGCAGATTCTTACCAAAGTGCATTAATTGCTGCAATATTATCTTCGTTTTCTTATTACTTAGTTATGGCATCTAGATGGCTTTCGAATCCTACCCCAATGTTTCTTCTATCTATTTTATTAATTTTTGGAATGTATCTGGTTTTGGAAAATAAAAAATTCGGATGGGAAATAATTGCTTTTGTTTCAGGTCTTTCTCTTTTTAATTTTGGTTCATCAGGTGAGCTATTTTATTTTCCTGCCATATTAATTTTTTTGATTTGGCAATGGAAGAAAAGACCAAAAAATAAAAGTTTTATTTCAACAGGATTAGCATTTTTTATTACATGTGTTCCCCTTATTTTATTTGATGTAAGACACGGTGGAATATTGAGAAATAATATTCTAACTTCTTTCGTATCCGAAAAAAGTTTTATTTTGCCTACAAAGTTCCTTTTTGAACAAAGAACCCCATTTTACTATGAAGTTTTTTCAAAAATACTTTTTCATGTAAGGGGTAGATATGAAATTGCCCTGATGGTGGTTTTACTTTTATCATTTATCATTTTTGTAAAGGGATTTTTCAAAAACGATTATATAAAAACTGTATTGCTGTTGTTTTTTTCTCCGATTATCGGTCTCTATTTTTATCAAGGTAATGACAAAGTTTTGTATGAATACTATATGACTGGATATTATTTAATATTTATTTTTGTTGTCTCATTAATCTTGGGAAAGATTTGGAAGAATATATTTGGAAAAATATTTGTTTTTGTATTTATTTTTGTTTTTTTGACAAATAATTTTAGTGTTTTGAAATATAAATTAAGTGACAAAGTTGACCGAGGGGGCAGCATTGCTTTAAAAAACGAACTTCAAATTGTTAATTGGGTATTTAATAATGCGGGGAGCGAAGAATTTAACGTAGATGTATATGTTCCGCCGGTAATTCCTTATGCATATGACTACTTATTTAAATGGAAATCTTATTCGTATAAAAAACCAAACTATAAAGAACAAGACAGAGTGAAGCTTCTTTATACTATTTATGAAGAAGATTCTTTACATCCTGATAGACTTACGGCTTGGAAAGAAAGACAAAAGGGAATTGGTAAAATAATTGAAGAAAAAAGGATCGGAGGGTTAACCGTTCAAAAAAGAATTCGAATTTAAGAGGGATAATTAGTTATACTTAATATTATGGAAAAATTATCAGTTGTAATTCCTGCCTTTAACGAAGAGAAAAATATTAAAAATGGCTGTTTGGAAGAAGTATATTCATTTTTAAAGAAACAAACCTACCAGTGGGAAGTGCTTCTTGTTGATGATGGTTCTGAAGATTCTACTTTAAATTTATTAAAAGATTTTTCTCGAAAACATAGTGGGTTTAAAGTATTTTCGGAGCCCCATAGGGGAAAAGGTGGAACAGTTATTTCCGGTATGTTAAAGACAGAGGGAGACGTTATCTTATTTACAGACATGGATCAGGCAACTCCGATAAAGGAAATAGATAAGTTACTACCTAAATTAAACTCAGGCTTTGATATTGTAATTGGCACCAGAAAGGGAAGAAAGGGAGCCCCGTTAGTTAGAAAAATAATGGCTTATGGCTTTACAGTCTTAAGATATGTTGTATTAAGACTTCCCTATAAAGATACCCAGTGTGGGTTTAAGCTATTTAGAAAAGAAGCTGCAAAAAAGATATTCGGCAAAATGAAGATATTCTCCGAAAAGAAATCGAGGTCCGGTTCTCATGTAACTGCCGGATTTGATTTGGAAATTCTTTACATTGCCAGGAAACAAAGGTTGAAAGTATCTGAGGTAGAGGTTGATTGGGAACACAAAGAAACAGAAAGAATAGACCCTATAAAAGATTCTTTGGAGGGATTAAAAGATTTATTGACAGTAAGACTTAATGCTTTTATGGGGAAATATAAATGAATATAAAAAAATTTATTAAAGAATGGCTTGTAGTTTTATCGGTACTTTTAATAGTACTAATATTGGGATTTCTAATAAGAATTAATAAATTAACTTTTCTTCCGATTTTTGCAGATGAGGCAATTTATGTAAGGTGGGCCCAAATAATGAGGGCAGAACAGACTTTAAGGTTCCTGCCTTTAAGTGACGGGAAACAACCTCTTTTTATGTGGGGAGTCATTCCTTTTCTTAAAATATTCAAAGATCCTCTATTTGCAGGGAGATTTTTATCAGTTTTGTCAGGAATTGGTATTAGTGTAGGAATATTTATTTCAAGTTATCTATTATTCAGATCCAAAAAAGTATCTTTATTAGCTTCGATACTATATCTTATTTCTCCATTTAGCTTCTTTTTTGACAGAATGGCTTTAGTTGATTCGTTATTATCTTTTTTTGGGATTTGGGTTTTCACTTTTTCAATATTAACTTCCGAAAAAATTAAACTTGATTTGGCCATGATTACCGGTTTTTTGTTGGGTGGAGCTCTTTTAACAAAATCACCTGCATTGTTTTTTTCAATTCTTATTCCAACAACTTGGATTTTAACAGAATGGCCAAAGAGTTTTAAGGAAAAAGTTATTCATCTTGTTAAATTGATAGGAATTTTTATTCCAACTTATTTAATCGGATATGGAATGTATAATATTCTGCGATTAGGACCAAACTTCACAACAATTGGATCAAGAAACTTCGACTATGTATTTCCATTAAGCCACCTTTGGACAAATCCCAAAGACCCGTTTATTTTTTTGATAGATAGGTCTTTTGAATGGATAAGGATAATGGGTCCTTGGCCTCTTTTGGTTTTGGCAACAATAGGTTTACTTACGAAAATAAAAGAATTTAAAAAAGAATATCTATTACTAATTACCTGGTTTTTATTCCCAATATTGGTTCAGTCTGAATTTGCGAAAGTATTTACTGCAAGGTATATTTTATTTTCCATTCCATTTCTTATAATTATTGCTTCCAGCTCAATTTTAACAAAGAAAAAACTTTTTGAAGGTATTTCTGTCTTTTTTATTTTAATATTTTTATTTTTGTCCATTAAATTTATTTTTTTACTGGTTAATGATTTAGAAAAAGCTCCTCTTCCCCGAAGTGAGAGATCGGGCTATTTGGAAGAGTGGACTTCAGGAACCGGAATAAAAGAAGTTGCAGAGATAATCAAAGACGAAAAAATTAATAATCCTTCAAGTAATATTATTGTCGGAACTGAAGGTTATTTTGGAACTCTTCCGGACGGACTACAGATATATTTACAAAATATTCCAGGAATAACTGTAATAGGGGTGGGGTTAAACCTTAATAAGGTTCCGGATGAACTTAAGAATGCCAAGAAAGCCGGAGATAAAGTATATCTTGTTATTAATAGTTCAAGAATAAATATCAAAGATTACGAAAGTGAAGGACTGTCTCTTTTTGCTGTATATCCAAAAGCTTTTCGTCCAGAATGGTTGAAAGAATATAATCAATTTGGACCAAGAGATTCACTTTATCTTTTTGAAGTTACAAAATAAGTTATTTACTAAGAATAACCAATCTTTTATTATTGTTTGAATGGTTAAGTTTCTAAAAAGTATTTTTAAGCACAGTAATTTATTACCTCTAGTTGTTGTTATCTTTTTTGCTTTACTTGCAGGTAGATATCTACTCCAACCCGGATATTTTAATATGCACGATGATCTTCAGATGATGAGACAACTTGAGCTTGAGAAATGCTTTTTGGATGGCCAAATACCATGTAGGTGGGTGCCTGATATGGGGTATGGATTTGGTTTTCCTTTGTTCAATTTTTATCCACCCCTACCTTATTTAATCGGACAGGTTTTTAGGGTTTTACAATTTAGTTTTGTAGATACGGTCAAAATAACTTTTTTACTTTCCTTTGTTGTTTCCGGAATAACAATGTATTTTCTTTCAAAAGAATTTTTTGGAAAATGGGGAGGGGTTATTTCTTCAATATTTTATATTTGGGCACCTTACCATTCGGTAGATATTTTTGTTAGGGGTGCCATGAATGAGGCTTGGGCTCTTTGTTGGTTTCCGTTAATTCTCTTTACTTCATATAAATTAATAAAAGAAAAGAAAAATATTTTTAAATTTACTGTTCTGCTTTCAATTTCATGGTTTTTGCTTTTTACTTCCCATAATTTGATGGTTCTGATTTTTACTCCAGTTTTTGGACTATGGTGTTTAATTTTTATATTAAAAGAAAATAAATGGAAAAAAATAATCAATTTATTATTAAGCGGCATATTTGCATTATGTTTATCGGCTTTTTTTACTTTACCTGCAATTTTTGAGCAAAAATATGTTCAGGTAAATACATTAGTTGTAGGTTACTACGAATATATTGCCCATTTTGCAACACTAAATCAGCTTTTGTTTTCAAGATTTTGGGGATATGGCCCTTCTGTCTGGTTGGAAAATGATGGAATGCCTTTTCAGGTCGGACATGTACATTGGATCTTATCAATAATTATTTTAATTTTTGTTATTTATATTTATTCAAAAAAAGAAAATAAAAAGAAAGTTTTTGATAAGCAATTAATAATTGTATCTTATTTTATTTTAATCGGATGGATTGCTACTTTTATGACTCACCTAAAGTCATCATTTATTTGGAAAGTAATACCCCCTCTTAAGTTTGTTCAATTTCCATGGAGATTTTTAACTTTAACAACCTTCTCTTTCTCTTTTATTGTTGGTTATTTGACAATTTTCTTTAAAGATAAGGTTTATAGAATTGTTGTTCCTGTTTTGGTTGCTTTACTAATATTTTTAAATTGGAATTATTTTAAACCTGAGAAAGGTAAAATGGGACCTCTAACCGATAAGGAAAAGTTTTCGGCTGCCGCTTGGGAATTACAGCAGACTGCGGGAATATACGATTATTTGCCGGTTGATGCAAAACAAGCTCCTCAAGAACCTCAAAAACATTTGGTAGAGGTTATGGAAGGAGAGGCAAGTTATTCAAAAGATATGCTTGGTACAAACTGGGCAAGTTTTGATATTAATGTAAAAACTGATGAAGCTCTAATTAGGATTGGTATTTTTAAATTTCCAAACTGGAAAGCTTATGTTGATGGAAAGGAAACAGAAATATTTATTGATAAAAATGAAATGTGGGGAAGAATGTATATTAGGGTTCCCAAGGGTGAACATTCTATAAATTTAAAGCTTTATAATACTCCGATAAGAACAGTATCAAATTTGATATCTTTAGCTTCATGGCTAGCCCTTATTGTCCTATTGATTCTTAAAAGAAGGTCTAGTTGCCCGATTTGTAAGATTCTTAAAAAATAATTCGTTTTCGTTTAGCTTCGTGATAAAATTTAAAACATAGAGAAATGGATTCTTTTGAAATTTCACTTGATACGGTTAAAAAAAGAGCAGTTAAAGGAGTTGTTGCCTTAACCGGAAGAACTTTTATTTTAAGTGTCATATCCTTGCTTGCAACTGGATTTTTGACAGTTTTCTTGGATCCTTCTGAATTTGGACTTTTTTGGATTGTTTCTGCAATTGTTAATTTCTTTGCATATTTTTCTGATATTGGTCTTGCGGCTTCCCTTATACAAAAGAAAGAAAAACCGGATGATGATGATTTAAAAACTACTTTTACTATTCAACAAGGTTTAGTTTTATTAATCCTCGTTGCGATTTTTTTTGGATCTCCGATATTTCAAAGAATCTATAACTTTTCCAATGAAGGCAAATACTTATTATATTCTTTGGGTATCTCTCTTTTATTTTCTTCTTTAAAAACAATTCCCTCGGTTTTGCTGGAAAGGGAATTGGAATTTTCAAAGTTAGTTGTTCCACAGGTAATTGAAACTCTTATATATAGCTTATCTGCAGTATTTTTTGCCTGGAAAGGATTTGGTATAAGAAGTTTTAGTTATGCTGTTGTTATAAGAGGATTTGTGGGATTGGTTCTTATATATATATTAAAGCCTTGGGTTCCCGGGTTTTCTTTTTCTAAAAAGTCTTTAAAAAAATTACTTTCTTTCGGGCTTCCTTATCAAGCCAATACGCTTTTAGCAGTTTTAAAAGATGATGCCATGACTGCATTTTTGGGCACAATTTTGGGAACGACAGGAATGGGTTACTTGGGTTGGGCACAAAGGTGGGGATATGCTCCTTTAAGATTTTTTATGGATCATGTTGTAAAAGTTACTTTCCCAGCTTTTGCGAGAATGCAGGATGAAAAAGAGCAATTAAAACATAGTCTCAATCGTTCTATTTTATTTATTTGTTTTTTGGTTTTCCCGAGTTTGATAGGACTCCTTGTTATTGCTCCGGTACTCGTAAGAATAATTCCCAGATATGAAAAATGGATTCCGGCTATAATTCCTTTGACTTTAATCGGAATAAATACTTTTTTTGCTGCTTTTACGACACAATTAACAAACTTGTTAAATTCAATCGGAAAAATTAAAACAACATTTGGGCTTATGATTATGTGGACTGTGCTAACTTGGATATTTATACCCATTTTAGCTTATAAATATGGAGTTAATGGTGCAGCTTTCGGATATTCTGTTGTCGGAATTTCATCTATTGTTGCAATATTTATAGTCAGAAGATATGTTAAATTTTCTTTATTGGATTCTGCATTTAAACCTGCGCTTTCTGCAATATTTATGGGTATTGTTACATTTTTAATTCGAAGGATTCTTCCTTACAATATGAAATCCGTATTTCTTTTGGTGACAATAGGAATGATTTTGTATTTGGGGGTAAGTTATATTTTAATCGGTTCATCTTTAATAACTGATATCAAAAAGAGTTTTTCAACTTTACTCGGTAAAGATAAATAAATGGCAATATTATTAATTCTTTTAGGATCCTTGAGCTGGATTACTACAATGTTTAAAAGCGGTTTAAGGTATTCTTATGGTCTGGGTTTTTGGGGTGCAAATGGTCATGATGGGATTTGGCATTTGGCAGTAATAGAAGGCTTGATAAAGGGTAATTTTTCTAATCCGGTTTATGCAGGTGAATATCTTAAAAATTATCATTTGGGTTTTGATTTATTTGTTGCATTAATTAATAGACTTACAACTATTCCTGTTTTAAATCTATATTTTCAGATACTTCCAATCATATTTGCTTTAGCAATAGGAATTCTTACCTATAAGTTCGTATACCTTTGGAAAAAATCGAAATCTGGAGCTTTGTGGTCAGTTTTCTTTGTATATTTCGGTGGCGGTTGGGGATGGATTGTCTCTTTAATAAGAGAAAAAAATATCAGCGGCGAATCAATATTTTGGTCACAGCAAGCAATATCGACTTTGATTAACCCACCATTTGCACTTTCATTAATATTTATATTATTGGGATTAATCTTTTTTATTAAGTATAGAGAAACAAAAAAACTTTCAGATTTAATTTTTACTTCACTGTTTTTCGGATTACTAATTCAAATTAAAGCCTATGCAGGAGTACTGGTTCTTTCAGGATTATTGGTTTTGTCTTTAATAGAGATTATAAAAGACAAGAAGTTTGAGGTATTTAAAATATTGATTTCTTCATTAGCTTTATCATTGATTATCTTTCTTCCGTTTAATAGAAGCGCTGGAAGTATTTTTGTTTTTAAGCCATTTTGGTTTTTGGAAACAATGGTTGGTTTTGCTGATAGGTTATATTTCCCAAGACTTTATAATGCGATTTTGTCTACAAAAGGAATTTTTTCGTTAAAAGGAGTTGTTTCTTTAATTCTATCTTTTGGCCTTTTTGTTGTAGGCAATTTCGGAACCAGAATTATTGGTTTTGGAACTCTTTTAAATATGTTTAAAAGAAAAGACTGGAAAGATATTCAAATATACATTTTTCTTTTGGTAATAGGTTTAGCCGGAATTGTTATTCCACAGTTTTTTGTTCAAAAGGGAACTCCCTGGAATACAATACAGTTTTTTTATTACTCTCTGTTTATTTTTTCAATTTTTTCCGGAGTTTTTATTGCAGAAAATATTAAAAATATGAAATTATATTTGCCGGTATCAATTGGTATTATTTTACTGACTATTCCTACAACCATAGGAAGCCTTAAATATTTTTACTTACCAATGCGTCCTCCTGCAAAACTTTCGAATAATGAACTGGCGGCTTTGAATTTCCTTTCACAAAAAGAACAAGGAGTTGTTCTTACTTATCCTTACGATATAAATAAGGCAAAAGAGGCGGAGAGTAATCCACCAAGACCTTTATATCTGTATGAATCCACAGCCTATGTTTCTGCTTTTTCAAAACATCAGGTATTTTTGGAAGATCAGGTAAATTTGGAAATTACAGGTATTGATTGGGAAAAAAGAAGAGAAGAAGTATTGGATTTTTACTCAAATAATATTAAGTTAGAATCTGATAATTTTCTTTTGAAAAATAACATCAAATTTATATATTTACTTAAGTCCCAAGACAATAATATTGATAATAACTACTCTAATTTACAAAGAATATACGAGAATGACGAAGTAAATATTTACGAAGTCATTCGATAGATTAATACTAAAAATGCTACAATTAGGCTTGTGGGAAGCATATCTGTTATTGTTAATACATTAAACGAAGAGCAAAACCTGGGTAAAGCTCTTGATTCGGTTAAAAATATTGCTGATGAAATTATTGTTGTAGACATGCATTCTTCTGATTCTACGGTTGAGATAGCCAAAAAATACAAGGCTGAAGTCTTTCTTCATAAAAATATCGGTTATGTCGAACCGGCCAGAAACTATGCCATATCCAAAGCAAGAAAAAATTGGATATTAATTTTAGATGCAGACGAGGAAATTACACCAAAACTGGCCAAAAGGTTAAAGGAAATCTCAGAGGATTCAAAAGCAGATTATTATAGAATTCCAAGGAAAAATATTATTTTTGGTAAATGGATTAAATATTCAAGATGGTGGCCTGATTACAATATAAGATTTTTTAGAAAAAACAGTGTTTCTTGGAACAATGAAATTCATTCGGTTCCTTTAACTCAAGGAGTCGGTGCCGATTTGGAAGCAAAAGAAGATTTGGCAATTATTCATTATAACTATTCTTCAATTGAACAGTACTTAGAAAGAATGAATAGATATACTACAATCCAATCCGATTTTTTGACAAAACAAGGATATAGATTTATTTGGAAAGATTTAATTGATAAACCCATGCAAGAGTTTATGGGAAGATATTTTTCCGGAGAGGGCTATAAAGACGGGTTGCACGGTTTGGCATTAGGAATGCTTCAGGCTTTTTCAGAGCTTGTGTTATATATAAAGGTTTGGCAGAAAGAAAAGTTTCAGAATCAATCAATGACATTAGATGAATCAATAGCTGAGTTTGAAAAAGTTAACAAGGATTTTCATTGGTGGATACAGGAATCTTATATAAGAAGCGGAAAAATAATGAAAACTTTATCGGAAAGAATTAAAAGACTTCTTAAGAAAAAATGAGCACCAAACCAAAAGTATCTTTAATCATACTTGCTTATAATGGAATAGATCTAACCTTGGAAGTACTAAGATGTATATCTTCTTTAGATTTAACCGGAATTAATGCTGAAACAATAGTTGTAGATAACGCTTCAAAAGATGAAACTGCCAAGAAGTTGGCAAATTATTCTCTCCCCAATATGCCCTTTAAATTAATTAAGAATAAAGAAAATTTGGGTTTTGCCGGAGGAAATAATGTGGGGATAAGGTTTGCTATCAAAAACGGATCCGATTATGTACTTCTATTAAATAACGATATCTATTTTCCTAAAGATGTTTTACAAGTACTTGTAAAAGAAGCGGAAGAAAATAAACAAATTGGGATTATCTCACCCAAAATGTATTTTGCTAAAGGATATGAATTTCATAAAAAAAGATATAAAGAAAAAGATTTGGGAAAAGTAATATGGTATGCGGGAGGAATTATTGACAGAAAAAACGTGTATTCATCCCACAGGGGAGTCGATGAAGTTGATAAAGGTCAATATGACATCCAAGAAGAAACAGATTTCGCCAATGCAGCTTTAGTATTAATAAGAACAAAGTTATTTAAAGATATTGGTCTTCTGGACAAAAAATATTTTTTATATTGGGAAGATGTCGATTTATGTGAAAGGGCTAGAGAAAACGGTTGGCAAATAGTCTATACCCCCAAAACCCACATGTGGCATAAAGTATCTGTTTCTGCAGGAGGACCCGGCAGCGAAACAAATGATTATTTTATAACAAGAAATAGATTGGTATTCGGATTTAAATATATGTCGTTAAGAACAAAATTCGCTTTATTTAGGGATAGTATTAGGCTTTTATCTATAGGAAGATCCTGGCAAAAAAGAGGTGTAATTGATTTCTATTTAAGAAGGTTAGGAAAGGGAAGCAAAATTAAATAATATTTATATGATAAGTGCAATTATATTAACCAAAAATAATCAAGAAACAATTAAGAATACAATTCTTTCAATAAAAGATTTTGTAGATGAGATTATTGTAATAGATGATTTTTCAGAAGATAAAACTGTGGATATTGTTGGTATTTTTACTTCAAAGATTTATAAGTTAGAAAATAAAGATTTTTCTCAAAGAAGGAATTACGGAGCTTCAAAGGCAAAAAATAAATGGCTTTTTTATATTGATGCTGATGAAACGGTTGATGAAAAACTTAGAAATGAAATATTAGAATCTACCAAATCTGATAATTTTAGTGGGTATGCAATCCCTCGAAGAAATATTCTTTTGGGAAAAGAGTTAAAACATGGAGGATGGTGGCCAGATTATGTTTTAAGATTAATTAGAAAAGATAAGTTAGTTAATTGGCAAGGAGAGCTTCATGAGCAACCAATAATTAAAGGAAAGATCGGAAAGTTATCAAATCCTTTAATTCATGTGAGTCATCGATCATTAAGTGAAATGGTTGAAAAAACAAATAGATGGTCAGAAATCGAAGCAAAGTTACTATATGATTCAAATCATCCCAAAATGACATGGTGGAGATTTTTTTCTGTAGCTTTTAGAGAGTTTTGGTATAGGGGAATATTAAAACTTGGTTTTTTAGACGGAACAACGGGAATTATCGAAATTTGTTATCAAATGTACTCAAGGATGATAACATATGCAAAACTTTGGGAATTACAAATAACTTCTAATAAAAAATGAAAAAAATTTATTACAAAAAATTAATTCGTGATTTAATTCCGGTAAGAATTACCGAATCAAATGGCAAGTATTTATGTAAAAAACTTAATCAGATAGATTTTAAAAAAGAATTAATAAAAAAAGTTTCTGAAGAATCGATTGGGGTAACTAAAGCAACAAATAAAAAAGAATTAATTTCAGAATTAGGAGATCTTTTGGATGTAATTGATGAAATTAAAAAGCATTTCAAAATATCTGCAAAAGAAATTTCTTCTTCAAGAAAAAACGAATTTAAAAGAAAGGGTGGTTTTGCCAAAAAACTATATTTGATTTGGGCTGAAGACACAGGATATAAATCCAATGAAAGGAGAAATAAATGAAAGCGGCAATTTATAACCCTTATTTAGATACTTTTGGAGGTGGGGAAAGATATTCACTGTCGGTAGCTTCAGTTCTTAAAGACCAAGGGTATCAAGTCTATTTGGAGTGGAAAGACAGCAGTATTAAAGAAAAGTTACAAAAAAGATTTGCAATTGACTTATCGGGAATAGAAATTGTTGATGATATTAAAAGGGGAGATAAATATGATCTTTGTTTTTGGGTTTCCGATGGTAGTATACCGACCCTTAAAGCCAGAAAGAATTTTCTACATTTTCAGGTTCCCTTCAAAAATGTTCAAAAGAACATTTTGATAAACAGAATGAAGTTATTTCGGGTTAATAAAATTATTGCCAACTCTCAATTTACAAAGAAAATAATAGATCAGGAATATGGTTTCAAAAGTATTGTAATTTATCCCCCTGTTTTGGTAGATAAAATTAAACCTGTTAAAAAATTAAACCAAATATTATTTGTCGGAAGATTCTCACAGTTAAAACAGGCAAAAAATCATCATATTTTGATTAATGCTTTTAAAAAGTTTTATGACTCCGGTTTTAATAATTGGAAACTTGCATTGGCCGGCGGAACCGATGTTGGGGTTGGAGACTATCTAAGCGAGTTAAAAGAATTATCAAAGAATTATCCAATAGAATTTTATGAAAATTTGGATTTTACTGAAATTTCTAAACTCTATGGTAGGTCTAAGATTTTTTGGTCAGCTGTAGGGTATGGATCAAATGATGTTAAAGAACCGGAAAAAGTTGAACATTTTGGAATATCAGTAGTTGAAGCAATGGCCGGAGGAGCTATTCCTGTTGTATTTAATGCTGGAGGGCATAAGGAAATTGTAATGGAGAATGAAAATGGATATTTATGGAATGAGGTAAGCGAATTAATTTCTAAAACGAAAAGAATAATTAAGGATAGAGAATTATTTGAAAATTTATCTAAAAATGCAATTATGCAAAGCAAAAACTTTAGTTATGAAAAATTTGAAAAGGAGCTTCTTAAAATTATTTAATAAATTCTGGCCATTTTTCTTAATTGTTTTTGTAGTACTTATATTTTTTTGGAGAGTATTTTTAAGAAATGAAGTTCCTATTCCGGGTGATTTTATAGTTGGCGTTTATTATCCGTGGCTTGATTATAAATGGGGTTTTGTATCTGGGGTTCCGGTCAAAAATCCGATACTTACTGATGTTGTTTCTTTTACTTTTCCAATGCAGATGCTTGCTATAGATATGATAAAGTCCGGCCAACTTCCTTTGTGGAATCCTTATATTTTTGCAGGGATGCCGTTACTTGCGAACTTTCAATCGGCTCCATTTTCTCCGACAAATTTTATATATTTTCTACTTAATAGGTTAGATGCATGGAGTGTCCAGATAATTTTGCAACATATACTTGCGGCTTTTTTTACTTATTTATTGTTAAGATTTTGGAAGGTAACAAAATTCGGATCGGTTATCGGAGGAATAATATTTGCCTTTTCCGGCTATAACTTAATTTGGTCCCAATGGAATGGTCATACATTGGCCGCTGCTTTTGTGCCACTCATCATACTTTTTGTAGATAGATGGTTTATATATTCTAAATTTTTTGATGGAGCTGGTGTAACAATATCACTGTGTTTACTTTTTTTATCTGGGTATCCGCAAGTTGCACTTTATTTGGCCATTTCCTTAATAGTCTTATGGTTTGTCAGATTTTCCAAAACAAAGAATTATATAGAAAAAACATTATTACTTTTTATCTTTCTTATCCTCGGAATTTCTCTTTCCTCAATCCAAATAATTCCAGGGGCTGAGCTTTTATCTTTGTCCCAAAGAGAAGTTGAACCGCATCCATATGAATGGGCATTTCTTCCATGGACAAAAATAATAACCTTTTTAGCTCCTGATTATTTCGGGAACCATTCGACACAAAATTATTGGGGACCTCAAGACTATACGTCAAATACCGGCTTTGTCGGAGTTATTTCAATTATTCTTGCAACTGCCGGCTTATTTATAATAAAGAAAAAGAAAGAGATCAAATTTTCTTTATATCTTTTAATTACATCTTTAATATTTGCTTTCCCGACTTTTATTTCAATATTTCTATGGAAAAGTGGAATATTTGGTCTAAATGCCGCATCGGCACATAGATCATTAATACTTTTTAATTTATCGGTTTCTCTTCTTTCCGCTTTTGGTTTTGATTATTTATTAAAGGAAAAGAAAGTGAAAATTATTCGAATAGTTTTAATTCCTGCTATTATTCTTTCTTCTTTTGGAATATATGCCCTTTCTCATTATTTATTAAATCTTTATAAACCAAGTGTCTATTCAGCAATCGTTAAGAGTATTCCAGCATATAAAGTTGCAATCAGAAATTTGGTTTTTCCTTCTCTATTATTTTTAATAACATCATTAATTATTTTTGCAAAAGATAAATTTACGAAAGTTACAAAAGTATCTTTTTTGTATTTAATATTTCTTTTATTAATTTTTGAAATGTTTCGTTTTGGTTGGAAATTTACACCATTTTCCAAAAAAGAAATCATTTATCCAACAACACCGATAATTGATTTCCTTCAAAATATTGAAAAGCCAGAAAGAATCACAGGATCAGGAGTAATACCCATAAATATTCGAATGCAATATAAGTTAGAATCTCTCGAGGGTTATGATGCAGTTTATCCTTTGACTGTATCTAAATTTATTGCTGCACTAAATAGTAATAAAAGTGGTACCAATCCGTTTGGAAGATATGGATCAGTTGATAATTTGGAATCAATTCTTTTGAATATTTCCAGTACTAAATATTTTTTAAGTGCCAAAAAGGATCCCAACAATAGTTCGGACTACTTAGGTCTTTCGTTATCTTCACAAAAATCTCCAAGGTTTAAAAAAGTTTTTCAGGATAAAAGTGTATCAGTATTTGAAAATTTAAGTGCTCTACCAAGAGCTTTTGTTGTATATGGCTATGAAAAAATTAATGATGAAAGGCAAACACTGGACAAACTCTTGGATCCCAATTTTGAAATTAAAAAGAAAGTTATTTTAGAAGATGATATTAATTTTAGTATAAATACACAAAATAATAGGGCTTCGGTAAAATACATTTTTTATAATGAAACAAAAAGCACTATTGAAGTTGATACAACTGATGATGGAATATTATTCGTTTCCGATACATATTATCCTGGGTGGAAGGCTTTTGTAGATGGTAAGGAAGAAAAAATATATAAAGCAAATTATTTATTTAGGGCAGTAAAAGTTCCAAAAGGTAAACATACAGTAAGTTTTATTTATAAACCCGAATCATTTAATCTGGGGTTAAAAATATCGTTAATTTCTTTTGGTATATTAATTTTATCTGGTATTAATTTTCTTGTACCAAAAAGGAGAAAGTAGTTTTATACTTGAGTATCTTTTTATGAAGAAGTTACTGATCATTTTAGCTTTAATAGGAATTTTTTTCCTTGGATTTTTTTTGAGAGTTTGTTATTTAAAAGATTTATCTTTAACTTTCGGATATGACCAGGCAAGAGATGCATATGTTTCTCAACAAATCCTAAAAGGAGACTGGAAAATTTTAGGTCCTCCAGCATCAACCCCAGGTCTTTTCCATGGTGTGTTTTATTATTATCTGCTGGCACCAGCTTACTTTTTTGGTCACGGGAGTCCTATCTCTGCTGCTTACTGGATTGCTTTTATAAATGCGCTAACAATATTTGTTGTTTTTCTAATTACTTATCTTATAACTAAAAAGCGACTACCAGCTTTTTTGGCAGCTATTTTATTTGCTGTTTCTTTTGAAGCTACACAATATGCTACTTGGCTTTCAAATCCGACGATAGCTATTTTAACGGTTCCATTAATGTATTTGGGTTTGTGGTTATGGACTAAAGAGAAAAAGGATATCGGGGTTTTACTTGCAGCGGTTGGTTTGGGATTAAGCATTCAGGCAGAAGTTTTTCTTTTATATCAGGGAGTTCCTTTGGCAATCTGGATTTATATTAATAGAAAAAATATAACCAAAAAAAGTATCGTATATTTTTTGTTTTTTCTATTTTTGAGTGTTTCTTCAATGATTTTGGCGCAACTTAAATTTGGATTCAAAAGCATGTCTGCATTTAGTTCTTTGGCTACATCCCAAGACAAACTTGTTGCCGTAAAAAGTCTTGGAGACTTTTTTGTATTGTTTCTAAACCAAATTGGAAAAGTATTTGCATATTCTTCATACCCTGGAAATATTGGCTACGGAGGAATATTAGTTCTATTTGCAATTTGTTATTTATTTATTTCAAATTATACAAAACAAAATAATTGGCCACTTTTTCTTGTCTTATGGCTTTTTGCTCATTTGACTGTTGTGTCAGTTGGAGGAACATCAACACCATTTTTGTTGGTTGGCATTGCTCCGGCTGTTAGTATAACTCTTGCGATTTTTATTTCAGAATTGTTTACACAAAAAAATAAGTTTATTGCTTTGTTAATATTCTTAATCGTAATAATTGGCAATTTAACTTTCATAACAAAAAGAAATCCTGAAGGTTCAGTAATTTTTGCAATACAAAAAGACATGATATTAAAGAAACAACTTTCCGCAATTGATTATTCATATCAATCTTCAAACGGCGAAATGTTTAGTATTAATACATTAACCTCTCCTCTTTGGATAAATGTAGTTTGGGATTATTTATATAAATGGTACGGATTAAGTAAATACGGATACTTGCCCCAATGGCACGGAAGGGATCAGGTTGGACAATTGGGACAACTTCCTGATACCTCAAAAGATACCAAACTAATGTATTTAATTTTGGAACCTATGCAGGGAATACCGGAAAGATATCTTGGAGAAACAGTGTCCGGAGAGGATGGAATTTCTAAGATTGTTGAAGAAAAAAAATTTGGAGAAATTATTGTCCAAAAAAGAGAAAGGATTAAAAGTGGACAATCTAAATAAAGCCGCTAAGGCTCACGAAAATGTTCCTCCAAATTGGTACTACCAGTCCATAAGAGAAAATGTTTTTCAAAGGTACTGGCACAAAAGAAGATTCCAAGAAGTAACAAAGCTTATTGAAAAAGTTGACGGGAAAATACTGGATATCGGTTCGGCAGATGGGGTATTTACAAAAGTGATTTTTGAGAAAGCAAAACCTTCTTTAATTATTGGAATTGATGTTTTGGATAAATCTGTTAAGTGGGCAAATAAACATTGGAAAAACCCAAAAATGAAGTTTGTTCTCGGAGATGCAGAAAATCTCAAATTTAATGCGAATACTTTCGATGCAGTTTTTATCTTAGAAGTATTGGAACATATACATAAACCTTTCGAGACACTATCTCAGGTTAAGAGAATACTGAAAAAAGGAGGATATGCAATTTTCTTGGTTCCTTCAGATAGTTTTTTATTCAGGACAATTTGGTTTTTTTGGACAAAATTAAGAGGGAAAGTATGGAAAGAAACACATATACAAACATACAGAAATAACTATTTAACAAGAGTTTGTAAAAAGGCTGGTTATATAATAGAAGTGGACAAGAAGTTTATTTTAGGAATGTTACAGGTAATTAAGGTCAGAAAATAATTATGAATGATTATAAAGTTTCGATTGTTATCCCAAACTATAATGGTAAGGTTCTTTTGGAGAAAAACTTACCAAAGTTATTTGATGCAGTAGGTAATATTAATAATAAAATAGTTGAAGTAGTTATTGTTGATGATGCATCAAAAGATGATAGTGTTAAATTTATTAAAAAAGCTTACCCCGATATTAAACTGATTAAGCATACGAAAAATAGAGGATTTTCGTCTTCTGTGAACACAGGAGTTAGAACTGCAAAAGGGAATTTAGTTGTCCTTTTAAATAGTGATGTTATTCCGGAGAAAGATTTTTTGGAGAAAACTCTTCCGATTTTTTCTGATGAAAAAGTATTTGGAGTTTCTTTACACGAAAAAGGATACTCATGGGCCAGGGGAACTTTTAAAAATGGATTTTTGGAACACTCATCCGGAAAAGAAACAGAAATAATTCATCCTACACTTTGGATAAGTGGCGGGAGCGGAATATTTAGAAGAGATATTTGGCACAAACTTGGTGGAATGGATGAAAAATTATTTTCTCCGTTTTATTGGGAAGATATTGATTTATCATTCCGTGCATTAAAAAGAGGTTATAAGGTACTTTGGAACCCGGACTCTATAGTTTCTCATGAACATGAATCAACAATTAGTAAATTATCAAAGTCATATGTAGCAAGAGTAAGACAAAGAAACGAACTTCTTTTTATCTGGAAAAATATTACAAGTAAAAATCTAATTAATAAACATGTTAGGTATTTATTCTTAAGAATTTTTAGACACCCAGGATATATAAGGATAGTATTTATGGCAATTTTTAAGTTAGGTTTAGTTTTGGAAAAGAGGAAAAAGGAAATAAAAGAATCAAAGATATCTGATGAAGCAATTTTTGCAAGATTTTAATATGTTGGATCTTTCGATAATTATAGTAAATTATAATACCAAAAAATTGGTTTTGGATTGTATTAAATCTATAAAAGAAGAAGGATCAAATCTAAAGTATGAGATTATTATTATTGATAATTCTTCCTCTGACGGGTCAAAAGAAGTATTCGAAAAAGTCAATAATAACGAAAATAATATTAAATTTGTTTTTAATAAAAATAATTTAGGTTATGCAAAAGCAAATAACCAAGGAATTAAAATTTCAAAAGGAAAATATTTACTTTTATTAAATTCAGATACGTTAGTTAAGAAAAATGCACTAAAAAGTTTAGTTGATTTTGCCGAAAAAACTTCAGATGCCGGTGTTGTAGGATCGAGACTTTATAATCTTGACGGATCAATCCAATCATCTTGCTATAATTTTCCAACAATAAAAAATGCTTTTCTTGAGTATTTTATGGGTCAAAAGGGATTATTTGATAAGTTTGCCCCAAAAGGAGAAAAGCCCGTAACAGTTGATGCTTTGGTTGGTGCTTCTTTTTTGATTACCCCAATTGCTAAAAAGAAAATCGGAATGTTGGATGAAAGATATTGGGCCTACTTTGAAGACATCGATTATTGTAGAGAGGTTTGGAAGAAAGGACTAAAAGTTTATTATTTACCATCTTCAAAAGTAATTCATTATCATGGTGCATCTTTTAAGAAGGCAACACCTGATGATGCTAATAGATGGAAAAGATTAATTCCTTCGAGTAAGATTTATCATGGATTTTTTGGACATTATGCTATTAATTCTGTTATATGGTTAGGTCAAAAATGGCAAAAATTATTAGGAAGATAAAAAGTTTTTTCCCCTTTGCCCTTTTATTTATATTTGCCTTTTTGTTGTATTCTTTCAGACTTAATTTATCATCGGTTCATCTTAATCAAGACGAACTCCAATTTTCGTTAAATGGATATTCAGTTTCAAAAAGCCTTAAAGATGAATACGGACATTTTTTACCTTTTTATTTTTGGCATCTAAATGCTTTTTGGGCAACTCCGATTATTACTTATCTTGAAGCCGCCTTTCTTTTATTTTTTCCCTTAAGTGAAATTACAACCAGGTTGCCAAGTGTATTAGTAGGAAGTGTAACCATATTATTAATATCTTTATTAACTCAAAAAATATTTCAAAACAAAAAATATTCATTAATCGTCGGGATGTTAGCAATTTTGTCTCCGGTTATATTTATCCACTCAAGACTTCTTTTGGATAATCTTTATATAGTTCCATTTGTCCTTCTTTGGTTAATCTTTTTGGATAATTACTTTAAAAAGGGAAGAAATATATATTTATTTTTATCGGGATTATTTTTGGGTATTGGAATACATTCTTACCATGCGGCAAAAATATATATGCCGTTATATTTTTTAATTTCTGCAATATTTGTATACGAAAAAAGTAATGGTATATGGAAAAAGTTGGCAATTCTATTCATGGGTTTTATTATTCCGATTATTGTTTTCATTCCCTGGCTTAAGAAATACCCTGACACACTAACAAATCAAATAAATTATGTAAGCAGTATCGACTCAAGTATTGATTCCAAGAAAACAATAGATGCAATTTTAAATGCAAAGAGAATTAGAACAATTGCTTCATCTTATTTATCATATTTTTCTCCCAACATTTTATTTGTTTCCGGAGATAGATCTTTGGTTCATTCGACAGGAAATATCGGAGCATTCCCTTTTTTCTACATATTTCTTTTTGTTTTTGGTCTATTGGAAATTATTTTTAAGACAAAAGATAAAATTTCTAGAATATTATTATTATGTTTTTTAACTTATCCTTTAGCCCCTTCATTAATTAATGATCAAGGTAGACTATCAAGGGCATTAGTTGTTATACCATTTGTAATTTTAATTTCTGTTTATGGAGTAAGGTATTTATATCAATCGAAAGAAAAAAGATTTAGGTTTCTACTTTGGGGAATAATAATTTATTCAATCTTCCAGTTTTTCTTCTTTCTAAAATATTATTTTAACGATTACAGAAAAATTAGTTACAGTCTTTTTAATATGAATATCGGTGGAGGTTATGAGGCGGTACTAAACAGTACTAAAAATAGAAAAGTCTCAAATATTTATATTGATAAGGATATTCCGTATACAGAGAAATACTGGAAGTATTATCAAATAAAAAACAATATATATTTAGATTCTAATAATGTGAAGTTTATTGATCTAAGGGAAGAAAGTCTTTTAAATTTTCCTAATAATTCTGTGGTATTAATTTATGCAAGAAAGATAAGAGAAAGAAAAGATTGGCTGGGGAAGTTTGAAAAAATTGAAGTTTTAAGAGAACCGGATGGGGTTGAATCTTTTTATTTATACTTCAGGGATAAATGATACAATAAAAATAATGTTTGGGAAAATATTCTCGAAGAAAAATATATTGGTTTTAATTATTTTAGTTGCTTCTTTTCTGAGATTATTTCAAATCAATAAAGTTCCTGTATCTCTTTTTGGTGATGAACTTGATTTGGGATATCAAGCATATTCAATATTAAAAACCGGCAAAGACTATGACGGCATTTTTTTACCACTTCATTTTAGGTCTTTGGCCGAATGGAGAACACCTTTGTATTTATATTCTGCTGTTCCAACTGTAGCGATATTTGGCATTTCTCCTTTGGGTGTAAGGCTCCCCGCAGCAATATTTGGAATTCTAAGTATACTTTCATTATATTTGTTGATAAAAGAAATTACTGATAATGAGAATCTTGCTTTAGTTTCAGCGGCTCTTCTTACTTTTTCTCCATGGCATATCCAATATAGTAGGGCCGGTTTTGAAGTAACGGAACTTTTATTTTTATTAATTCTGGCTTTATATTATTTTCTAAAATCAATCAAAAATAAAGGAAAGGGTTTGTGGCTATCATCACTTTTATTTGCACTTACTCCTTGGGTTTACAGCACTGCAAAATTTTTTGTTCCATTACTGTTAGTATTTTTATTAATTGCTTGGTGGAAAGAGATAATGTCTTTTTCAAAAAAGACATTATTTAAAGCAGCTATAGTTCTATTGATAGTCGGAGGACCGATTGCATATAGTACTCTTTTTGGTGGTGGTACCCAAAGGTTTGGTTATATTAGTATTTTTACAGATCCGGTAACAGAAGCAGAGGTGGGAGTAGCAAGACAAAATGATGCAAGAGTAAGGGGAGAAAAAGGAGAAGGTTTAACTCCAACTATTATTGATAGGGCAATACATAACAAGTTTACATTCTGGGGAGAAGGAATAATTTCAAACTACATTCAATCTTTTTCTACCAACTTTCTTTTCGTAAAAGGAGATATTAATTTAAGGCATTCAATTGGTTTGGGAGAATTTTATCGTATCGAGTTTCCCATTTTACTTCTCGGAATTATCCTTTTCTTTACAAGTAAAATTGATAAAAAATATAAATCACTTATTATTTTTTGGATTTTTGCCGGAGTTCTTCCTGCTGCAATAACCCGTGAGGGTGGGCAGCATGCAACTAGGCTTATTATTATTTTGCCTCCTTTGATATTTTTAGTTGCTTATGGAATTTATGAATCTGTTAAAAGGTTAAAAGGTATAAAAAGGTTGTTATTTATAATTATTTATTTGTTGTTATTTTTGTTTTCATTCTTTCTTTACCAACATGATTATTGGTTTCATTATCCATGGAAGTCTGAAAGATGGTGGCACGCAGGATATGAAGAGGGAATCAAAACTATTAAGGAATTGGAAAAAGATTATGATAGGGTTGTAGTATCAACTGCCAATGAGCCTCCTTGGATATTTTTTGCCGGTTGGTATGAGTATCCACCTGATAAATGGCAAAAGGAATTCCCTATAGATAATGTTGTTAAATTGGAAGGTTTTGGAGATGTTTCTCATATAGATAAATTTTATTTTGGGAGTCCATCGGGCTCTGTATACGAATGGGGAAAGGTTATTGACAATAAAACCTTATATTTGGCATCAGAAAAAGAAGTGAGAGTTAATTTAATAATGGAACCTGAAAGAACGCCTGGGGATCTTAGTCTAATTAAAGCTATTGCATATCCTTCTGGAGAACCTGCATTTTACCTTTTTACTGGTAAAAGTGAATAATATTTCTTATTAGTCATTTTTTAAAAAAAATCGCGTTTATATTATTAAGAATATATTATGAAAAATATATATAAAATATTGTTTTTAGCTTTTCTTTTTAGGATTATTGTCTCTTTTATTACTTGGCATCCGGATCTAAATAACCATATTGATTGGGGAATAAGATTTTGGGAATATGGTCCAAAGATGTTTTTTGCACCATCTTCAAATGTTTGGAGTTTTACTTGGCCCAATCAACCACCAATAACAATATTAACCTTTGCTTTAATAAGAAAATTATATGAATTAATTTATTCAATCTTCTGGTTTATCAATATAAAAGTTTCAATATTTCCATCTGTTATTATGTTTTTGATAGAAAAGAATTTATACTCAAGTTTACTTAAGCTTCCCTCAATTCTTTCAGATCTTGGCATAGGATTTTTGTTATTTAAGTTTTTTAAAGATGAAAAGAAAGAAAAAATTGGTTTAATTGCATCAATCATTTATCTTTTTAATCCTGTTATATGGTACAACTCTGCGATATGGGGACAAACTGATGCTTATATTAACTTTTTTGCTTTACTTGCATTTTATTTACTATTCAAAAGAAAACTCGTATTGGCATCTTTAGCTTTTGTAACTTCTTTGTATATAAAAGTATCTTTAATAATTTTTCTTCCGATATTTTTAATAATCGTTATAAGGCAGAAATACACTGTTAAAAAGTTACTTATTTCTTTATTTTCGACCCTTATATTAATTGTTATTCCAACTATTCCTTTTATTTTAAAAAATCCATTATCTTGGCTTTTTGACTTATACCAGAAAAAGGTTTTGGGTCAACAACTTCAGATAATAACTGCGAATGCTTTTAATTTATGGTCCGCTATTGCAGGAATTCACGAGCTTCCTCATATATTATTATTAGGCCCCTTAAGCTATAAGCTTTGGGGACAAATTCTATTTACTCTTTCTTATATACCTGCTTTATATCTTATCTTTAAGAAACAGGATACAAAAACAGTTGTTTATGCTTTAGCTTTAGTAGCTTTTTCGTCTTTTATGTTACTTACCAATATGCATGAAAGATATCTTTTCCCTTTGTTTCCTTATTTAACAATGCTTGTATTTTGGGACAAGAAGCTTATGCCCGTATTGATAGGAGTAAGCATAATAAATTTACTTAATTTATATAATTTTTGGTGGTTTCCCAAAATTGACATAATTATCAATTTTTTGTCGTTTAATAATCGTTTAATGCCTAGAATCCTTGGTGTTATAGATTTTGGTTTTTTCATATATTTTTATTCCAGATTTCTTCGACTTTTAAAGCTGGCCAAGCTATAATTTAGGTATGAAACGATGGCTAATCTGGGGAGTACTTTTGCTTAGTTTTCTTTTAAGGGTAGTTTCAATTAAATCCATGCCTATCGGCTTTACTCCAGACGAAGCTTCTTTTGGGTACGATGCCTATTCAATTTTAAAAACAGGAAAAGATCAGTGGGGAGTTAGACTACCAATTGTTCTTAAATCTTTTGGAGATTATAAATCTCCTTTACTTACCTATCTTCAAATTCCTTTTGTGGCCATCTTGGGTTTAAATGTTATAGCCGTAAGGCTTCCGTCTGCAATTATCGGGTCTCTGGCTATTTTGGCAACATATTTACTTATTGAGGAATTATTTAAAGATAAATTCAAAATTGAAAGCTGGAAGCTTGGAATAGGGGGAGCTTTATTAGTTTCAGTATCTTCCTGGCATATTATGCTAAGCCGTGGTGCATTTGAAGCAAACTTGCCTACGTTTTTCGTTCCATTTGGCATTTACCTTTTTCTTAGAGGTTTAAAGGAAAACAAATATTTATATTTATCTGCCTTAGTTTTTGGTCTTAATTTATTTACGTATCATTCGGCAAAGTTTGTTACACCTATCTTGATTATCTTATTGACGATATTTTATTGGTCAAAAATTAAACAAATCGGATTAAAGAAAATATTTACTTCTATGGGAATTTTTATATTTTTCTTTTCTTTGATGATTTATTCTTTGAAGCTTGGTGGAGGAGTAAGAATAAATGAAAGAAGTATTTTTCAAGGTGCTTTGGAAGAGGGGGCAAAGACTAAGATTGCTTTAATTCAAAGTGGCACAAACCCGATTATTGCTAGGATATTGCATAACAAGTACCAGGTTACAATTTCAAGGTTTATTAAAAACTATTCCCAATATTATTCTTTTCGTTTCTTGTTTTTAAAAGGACCTAAAGAAACAACTTATGGAATGATTCCGGGTATTGGTGTGCTTTACTGGTTTGAATTGCCTTTTCTTTTGGGAATTTTGTTAAGCTTTTTAAATAAAACTTGGAAGAAAGAAATTACATTTATATTACTTTGGTTATTTGTTTCTTCCGTTCCTGCTGCAATGGCAACCGGAGTGGGATATTCTGCAAATAGGGCTGCGGTAATGATGCCTGCTTTAAATATTCTTTTGGTTTTTGGAGCTTATAATCTTTATCTTTTTATTAAAAATAGAGATATTAAGATTACAAAATATTTATTAATTGGTTACGTATTGGTTTCATTTTTAATTGTTGCCAACTTTTTGAAAATATATTTTATTAATGGAGAAAAGATAATGGCAAAGGGAATGCTCTACAAAAATTTGGAAATCGGCCAATGGTTAGAAGAAAATTCTAATAATTACTCAAACATAATAGTAAGTAGAAGATTGTCAGAACCACAGATATATCTCGCCTTTTCTCAAAAGACAAATCCGATAATTTTTCAAGAAAACTCAAAAGTTTTCGATCTAAATAAATATAATGTTTCATGGGTTGATCAGATTCCAGAATATAATCTTGGTAGGTATAAATTTAGAAATATTGAATGGAGAGAGGATGTAAAATTAAAAAATACGTTGTTTATAGGAAGACCTGAAGAGTTTCCGTCAGATATAGAGAAGATAAAGACTATTACTTATCCTGATGGAACTGAGGCTCTATCGGTAGTTAAAAATAATTAACTTATGAATAAAAAATTATTGGAGATTTTTAAGATATTAAAGAAAAATATATTTATTTTATTTGTAATATTAATTTCAATTCCGACTTTTTTAAGGATGGTAAGAGGTGGCATATATTCAATGCAAGACTTTCATTTTTTTAGATTGGTTGAATATGGAAACTGCATTAAAGATTTACAGTTTCCATGTAGATGGTCAGGCGCATC
>Ga0172375_10000169_pt1 | contig 98601 bp, 100 predicted proteins | sample LakKiv1m_FD_114537 | JGI IMG/M metagenome (GOLD analysis project Ga0172375, IMG submission 114537) | Freshwater microbial communities from Kabuno Bay, South-Kivu, Congo - kab_092012_11.1m | ecosystem: Environmental > Aquatic > Freshwater > Lake | place: Democratic Republic of the Congo...
AATAACCCCAAGTTTAATTTCTTAGCCGATGATAACCGGCAAAATGAATTGGTAGTACTTATTGTTTCATCATTCGTTTCCGCATTAGTTATCCTTGGCATAATAATTAATTTGCTAAAAGGCAGGGGTAGCCGTCGAAAATGAATAAGCGTTGGAATTCCGGGGATGCAATACTTAATTATTTGACCGCATCATTTTTCCGCTGTAAAATACCAGCAAGTTCCGGGGCATTAGGTAAACCATACAAATAAGAGTTAACATCAAAACGTTGGGAATGTAACGTTTTATTTGTTTATACCTAAACCAATAAGGAGAAAATATGAAAAAAATAATGTTTATAGCTTTTGCAACTATCCTTTTATCTACCAGTGTATTTGCCAAACCCTGGCCGTATGTCAAGGTGAGAGCGCAGCTGGTAGATTTTGAGGAACAGCATACCTGGACATACCCGTCTCGAAACGGAGATCGTGATTATGTTACTCCTATTGCAAAATTTAAAGTTGTCGAACCTATGGAATATTCCAACAAAATAATAGGCCTCACATACCGTCCGGATGACTATGGTAAGATAAACGAATTGAGCAGAAGTATCGGAGATTTTTATACCTTTGAGGTGCCGGAAGATTATCTTTACGGAAATGCTTTCGAAATCGATGAGGGGTATCTTAATAACTTTGTTAAAGAGTAGCGCGGTTTCATACCACTGAATTTTGAGTATGAAAAATATGTTATGAAAATCAAACGAGTATTTTATCTTTCAATTATTTCTTTTTTTCTTATGGTGCCTGCGTATGCGCAAGATAAATCATATGCTAATAAGGTTGTTGCCAAAATGGAAAAAGTATTAAACCTAACGCAACAACAGGTTGATTTGCTTAGGCCGATTGTCACGGAATATACAACTAAGCGCCATCAGCTTATACAAAACTTTAAAGATAAAGGAACTATTGATAAAAGCAGGCTCCATATAAAGCTTAAACAATTGGAAGAGGAAGAAAACCAAAAATTAAGCCAAGTTCTTACCCAGGCTCAAATTAAACAATGGACAGGCCATCAAACTTTAACGCAAATTATGAATAGAGACGAGTTTGGTGATATTACAGATAGCCCTGATATGCCTAATGAAAGCGGTGTAGCGTTTTAACGTTTCTGGGTCTTCTGAAAAATTTTATTCTATGCGTAAGAGCTGACGCCGCCCCGGTGGTAATTCAGCAATAGGAGGAGTATGAGGAGAAAAATAAGGATAATTCTAGTATTGATGTTTTTATTTTATGCTTTATCTGTTTTCGCTGAAACTATTGTTCTTAAGTCAGGCAAAACCGTAGAAGGAAAAATAACAGAAAAGACAAGCGAAAAAATAAAAGTAGATATTAGCGGCATACCGGTAACTTATTATCTTGACCAGATTGTAAGTATTGACGGAAAAAAAATAGAATCTTCTCCTGTAGCAGAGGCGCCAGTTGATAAAAAAGAACCCCAGCCCTTGGAACAAACCAAACCGCAGACGAAAGAAACAAGTTCTTCCGGTAAAGCTAAAGATGAGACAGCATGCCAGGATTGGATAAATAGTAAAGAAATAAAAGCCTATTTCGAACAAGAGCAAGCGGCTGCGCGTGAAATACGGGAAAAAGGCGAAGTGATAATGAAAAAAATGGGCAGCGAATCAGAAACTATCGCAGCGATTTCTGAATTAAAAGAGCTTGGTTCAGCCGTCAGTAAAAAGATGAAAGAACTGATTCCGCCGCAAGAGCTATCCAAAACCCACCAATTAGCAATAGAAAGTATGGAGTATGGCCAATTAGCCCTGGAAGCCAGCATCAATAAAGATTCGGATAAGGCAGATTCTTATTACATAAAACAGACGGAATTGGACAAGAAGGCGCACGAAGAATTAAAACGTTTATATACTATGCATGCTTGTTCGCCTGAATTTATTCAAGCGATTGATAAAATTATTGAGGACGAAGAAAAAGAAATAAAACTGAGAAGCAGCAAACTCAAGCCGAAAAATTAGAAGTTAACCGAAATTTGTAAAAACTATGTTTGCTAATTTCGTACAGAAAATAGTTTTGATTATCCCGCCGTCAGAACGCAATTACGCATAATATGAATTTAAAGATTAGAGAATGGCTGGCCTTTATCCTGATTACATTTATCTGCTTTGGTTTTTGGCAGAAACTAGAATATCCTCATTTTTCCTTCCTGAATTTATCGATAGATAAACAAAAAGCCGAGAGCGCGGCTGAAAGCTATCTTAATTCAAAAGGCATAGACACCTCAAAATACTCAAAAGTAACTGTTTTTGATGTAGACGACTGGTTTAACCGTTACCTGCAAATAACTCTTGGCAATAAAGGGGAAGAAGAGTTTGTAAAGCAATATAACTATGATTTATTTTTCTGGAAAATAAGGTTTTATAAAGAATTAGAAAAAGAAGGCTATATTGTGCTTGTCAGCCCCAGGAGCGGCGATATTTTAAGTTATACGCATCTTATAGAAGACATAGAAGCGCGGCCGCAAGTTGAAGAGAATGCTGCAAGGGAAAAAGCGGAAAAGTTTTTAGAAAATACCTACGGGATTGATTTTGTACAATACGATTTTCACGAAAAAAAGGCAATACGCCTTGAAAAACGGACAGATTATCTTTTTTCGTGGAAGAAAAAAGGCATTTATATTCCCTGGAAAGGCGACGAAGGTACAGCCAAATTGCTTGTAGGCGCCACGGTGTCCGGTAGCGAGATAAGGGAATGTTATAAAAACAGGCTGGAAGTTCCGGAAAATTTTCAGCGCTATGCCGAAAACCAGATAATCTTAGGAAAATATCTTCATAATTTTTATTTTATTCTTTTGGTAATTCTGACAATGGTTTCTGTGAATATCGTTATCAGAAGGCGGTATGATGTAATCGCGCGGCCCCTAAAAAAGTGGTTTTGTTATTTGGCGCTGATAATTGCAGTAATTAACCTGGCTGATATCTTTAACGGTTTGCAGGATGTTTTAGCGGCTTATCCTACAAGCACGAGGCTGTCGTCATTTATAGGGCTTCATTTAACGCGCGCAATCTTAAATGTCGTTTTATTATTCATCGGCTTTATCATGCCTGCCCTTGGCGGAGAATTTTTATCTAATGAGGTTTTCCCCAAAAGCAAACATATTTCTTTTTTGCATTATATTAAATCAAACTTTTTCAACAGGCACGTAAGTAAAGCTGTAATTTTAGGTTACCTGATAACAATTATAACTCTGGGGCTGCAGGCCGTTGCATTTTATCTTGGGCAGAAGTATTTAGGCGTTTGGAGAGAGTGGTTTAAGCTGACTGAGTTTTCTTCCGCCTATGTTCCGCTATTAGCCGTATTTACAGTAAGCTTCACCGCAAGCTTTAACGAAGAAATAATATTTAGGCTTTTCGGCATAAGCCTTACAAAAAAGTTATTTAAAAACGCAGTGGCTGCCGTAGTCCTTACTTCGTTATTATGGGGACTTGGGCATACCGGGTATGCAATATTTCCGGTATGGTTTAGGGTTGTTGAAGTAAGCCTTATCGGTTTATTATTCGGATTTATATTTTTGAAATACGGAATTATCCCGCTGATTGTAGCACATTATCTTTTCGATTGTTTCTGGGGCGTATCTCCATATATTTTAGGCCGCAGCCAGCTGTCTTTATTCGCAGGTTCTATTTTTATTTTAGCTATTCCGTTAATTTTTGCCCTGATTGCTTATTTTCTAAACCGGGGCGATAAAGAGCGCGATACAATAACTATGCTAGATAAAATCCAGGAGTATAATCTGGAAATTTTAATTACTTTTATGGCTGTAAAACAATCGCAGGGCATCAGTTCCCATAAAATCAAAGAAGAGCTTCTTAAGCATAACTGGGACCCTTCACTGGTGGATATAGCGCTTAAAAAGGTATTTAATAATTGATAAGGATAACTGATTCCAAGGGTATAATATTAAATATTGTAAAACTGCCAAGCAAAATCATTGACCACCCTACATTCCCGCAGTAGAATATCTAGAAGCGAAGCTTAAGGTTTATTATGCAATTTGGAGTTGATATTACAGCGTTGGGAAACCAGCGCTTTTTTTATTCCGGCGTTAAATAGGGGAAAGTGGAATTGGAAGAAGGTGTGCGATGAAGAAGTTGGTTAATATACTGGTAATCGTAGCAGTTTTGATTGTAGCGCTTTTGTTTGCTAAAGACTTTATTATTAAAGCCTCGGTTGAAAAAGGAGTTGAAGTTGTTACAGGCCTTAAATTAAATATAGGAAGCCTTAACGTCGGCATACTTAAGCCGGTAGCTGACATAAAAAATCTGAAATTATTTAATCCCGGCGGTTTTCCGGATAAAACTATGATTGATATGCCTGAAATTTATGTAAATTACGACCTTCCTGCTATAATCGGCGGAACAATACATCTTCCTGAGGTCCGCCTTGGGCTTCGTGAATTTGTTGTTGTAAAAAATTCCAAAGGAGAGCTTAATCTTGATGCTTTAAAAAACGTGCAGGCGCAGAAAAAAGGCGAATCCAAAGCCGAAAAAAAGCCAGCCGGAGAAGCCCCCAAGATAAAAATAGACAAACTTGCCCTAAATATAGGCAAGGTAATTTACAAAGATTATTCTAAGGGCGCTACTCCAACCGTAAAAGAGTTTAACATAAACCTTCATGAAGTTTACACTAACGTAGACGACCCCTATAAACTGGCGAGCTTGATTGTTGTAGAAGCGCTTATCGGAACTCCTATCGCTTCGCTTGCCAACTTTGACATTAAGGGATTGCAGGGTTCTGTAGGAGATGTTATGTCAGGCGCGCAAAAAGTTGCCGGTGAAGCAGTGGGAAAAGCAGGTGAGACAGCAACACAGGCAGTTGATAAAATGAAGGGTTTGCTCACGAGCCCTTTTGGTTCCGAAAAATAATTATAATTTAACGGAAAGTTTGCGCGCGGGTTAGAAACACAATTGAGGAGTTACCAACTATGAAAACAGCTATTTATTATTTTTCCGCAACAGGGAATTCCTTTACGGTAGCCAAAGACATTGCAGCAGGGCTTGGCGATGTGAAAATTATTCCGATAACTAAGGCGCTTAAGAATAATTGTGAAGAGTTTTTTGATGCTATCGGCGTTGTTTATCCCGTGTATATGTTCGGCCTTCCGCTTATTGTTGCAGATTTTCTGGAACAGATAAAACTAAAACCGCAAACTTATATTTTTACTGTTGCTACTTTAGGCGGACTTCCGGGCCTGGCACATACGCAAACCAGAGAAATACTTAACCGCCGCGGATTTTCTCTTTCCGCCGGGTTTTCCGTGCCGATGCCGGGAAATTACACTCCGCTTTACGGAGCGCTACCGCAGGAAAAGCAGGAGGAGCTATTCAGGAAAGAAAAATTACGCATAAACACGATTGTCACAGCGGTTAAAGAACAAAAGCGCGGCATAATGGAAGAAAAGCCATTTTTGTTTAATTTCCTTCTTAATAAATTATTATATAAAGGCGGCGTAAAACAGATTCCGTTAAGCGGAAAGAATTTCTGGGTAACTGAAGCTTGCACTAAATGCGGGCTTTGCGTTAAAGTTTGTCCAGTGGATAACGTAGAGATGGTTGAAGGAAAACCCAGGTGGCTTTCCCATTGCCAGCATTGTATGGCCTGCCTTCAGTGGTGCCCGGTTGAAGCGATTCAGTACGGCAAATCAACGCAGGGTAAGAGACATTACCATCACCCGGCCGTAACCGCGCAGGATATTATAAAACAAAGCTTTTCTTCACTGTAGCATAAATATGAAAAAAATAGCAGCAATAGCCGCTTTAGCGCTATACCTTTCTTTTCTGCCTTTAATTTGCACTCATAGCAACGAAGCTCATGGCAAAAAACGCCTTTTGATTGTAAATTCGTATCATAAAGGCTACGAGTGGAGCGATATTGTGGTGAGTGTGGTTACGGATTATTTTAACAAATATGCGCCCGGAGAAGTTGATATAAAAGTTGCCTATATGGATACAAAACGCAACAACTCCGAAAAATTTGCGCAAGCTGAAGGCCTCAAAATGAAAAAACTCATAGATTCGTGGAAGCCTGACGTGGTCATAGGCTCCGACGACAGCGCTTCAAAATATGTTATAGCCCCTTATTTTCTAAATAGTAATATTCCTTTTGTCTTTTGCGGATTGAATGACGACCCGGCAAGTTATGGATTTCCGGGCACAAACGTAACCGGCATACGCGAAAGCGATTTGGTTGAACCGGTGTATAACCATCTTAAAGGATATGCCCGCGGGAAGAGATTGGGGTATCTTACTGCGGACAAAGATACGCAGCACGTTATGGCGCAGGTTAATGAAAAGCAGATAGGCCAGAAATTCGATAAGATTTATTTCGCGAAAAACTTCGAGGAGTGGAAAAAATATTTCTTAATAATTCAGGATAAAGTAGATATGTTATTAATGCAGGATACTTGCGTGGTAAATGACTGGGACGGGGAAGAGGCGAAAAAAATTGTGCGCAAATATACAAAAATTCCTACCGGTGCGACAGCCGATGTTATGCGTGAATTCGTTTTAATTTGTATCTATAAATCAGCGAAAGAACACGGGCTTTGGGCTGCAGAAGCAGCTTTAAAAATACTTAAAGGCACAAATCCGGCAGCCATTCCTATTGCTGTGAACAAAGAAGGGTATTTGATATTGAATTTGATTATAGCCGATAAATTGAATATTGTTTTTTCTCCGACTATGCTGCGCTCTGCAGAAATGATTATCGAAGAAACTGCTGAAGAGAAAAAATAAACGCCTACCGTTAAAGCGGCAGGGTGAAGTAGAAAGCTGTGCCGCGGCCGCATTCCGATTCAACCCATATTTTTCCATTGTGTTTTTCAACGATTTCTTTGCATATAGCAAGGCCAAGGCCTGTTCCTTCTATTGTTTTATATTTATCCTGCCTTAAGCGCGTAAAAGCAGAAAAAAGTTTTGGAATATCTTCCTGGCTTATGCCAATACCTGTATCGGATACTTTTATACAAACAACATTATTTTCCTTTTTTGTGGTTATCGTTATTTCGCCTTTTTCAGTAAATTTGATTGCGTTGTTAATCAGGTTGCCTATAAGCTGTGCAATATTGTCTCTATCCGCGTTTACTTGAGGCAAATTATTTTCTAATTGCAGTGTAAATTTTAATCCTTTTCTTTCAGCAAGAGAGCGCATAGTCAGGTAAACTTCTTTTACGATTTCGTTGATGTCGTTTTGCGCTATCTTGAGCTCTATTTTTCCGGAGTCCAGTCTCTGGAAGTCCAAAACGCCGTTGATTAAACGGACCAGCCTGTCAACGTTGTTTCTGCTTATATTAAGAAATTCCCTCTGCTCGCTGGAAATACTTCCCGCGAGTTCATCCAAAATAATATTTATACCGGTTCTAATTGCCGCGAGAGGAGTCCTTAGCTCATGGGAGACAACAGAGGTAAAATTTGATTTAATTTCCATTGCCTCTTTAAGCTTTTCTTCGATTTGTTTTCGTTTGGTGATATCGGCAGCCGTGCAGATTACGCATAATGTGTTTTCGTTTTTATCTTTCATCACTGTTGCCTTAAAAAGAACAGGTATATTTTTGTCATCCTTATTCCGGTAATTTATTTCATAGCTTATCATTTTCGCGTCTTTGATAAGGTTCTCAAGGTCGATTTCTTCAGAAAGCGCTCCTTCCGGTGACAAGATATTTTCAATGGATTTACCGATGAGTTCTTCTTCGCTGTAACCCACGAGTGAACAAGTAGCTTTGTTTACGCTGTTAATTGTTAAATCAGGGTTAAGTATAATTAAGGATTCAGCCATGCTGCGGATGATATTGTCGACGTACTCTTTAGAGACGGTTTTCTTGCGCAATTCTTCAGCCATTGTATTAAAAGAATTGGCAAGTTGGCCAATTTCATCTCTTGAGGATATTTTAATGCGCGTTTCGAAGTTACCCGCGGCTATTTCTTGAGTGCCTTTGTGAAGCTTGTACAAATTATTGGTAATTAACCTGGATAAAAAATATGACGCCAGGAAGCCGACTAATATAATAGAAACTTCAATAAATAAAAACATATTTAAAAGAGCTTCTGTCGTGTTTTCTTGTTCGTTAGTAATCATTTCCAGGCGTTTCAGCCTTTGTCCCTGCAGGATTTCCTGTATTTTGTCAAAATCTTCGAATAACTTATTTGTGGCTAGAATTTGAAGGTTGATTTTATAGGCAGATTCGCGGTTATCTATATAGCCGACCAGGGCTTCTATAGATTTATCCAATTGCAATATAAGATCAGAAATCTTTTTTAGCGGCTTTCCATTTTCTGTCGAGTTTGCTTCGCTGACGAATTCATTCGTTTCCTTTGCCAGCTTGATAAGCTCCTCACGGGAGCCCTCGCTTTTTATGGTAAGATACAAATCTGTTTTGTTTTCCAGCTGTTTGATTTTTTGAATATAATTTTGCAGGATATTTATTTCCCTGCTTAAGGGTAATACCATCGAAGATAGAATATTTATTTTGGAGAGGGAAGAGAAGCTGATAAATAAAAATGAAGCAGAAAGGATGATGAGTATAAAAAATCCGCTTAGAATCTTTTGTCCGATAGAAACCCTGACCATATTATTTTTCGCACCCCCCGGCGCTTATCTTCTATATGATACCATAGTTGGATAGTTTTTAAATAGTATAAATTAATTTGTTAAGCTAAGGGCATTTTTTTGTTCCACATTTAAAATGTTTGCCGCAAACTACGCCTTGACCGTGTATTTTTTGCGCAGTAGAATACACGCGAGTGTTTCCGGATAAAATTTAAAAACTATGTTTTATGCCATTTGTACTTTTAGGCTTTTTTGGACTCTTGCAATGCCTTACATAGTTATAAAATCAGGAGGTAGATTTTGAATTATTTAATTTCCACAATAATCAATATGTTTCGCAAATTAACTAATTTTCTTTTTGGCAAGATGAAGATTTTTGCGGTTATCCTGGGCTGGATTTTGATTATCTCCGGGATTATCTTTCTCATCAGTCCGGAACGCGCGCGCAACAAAATGTTAGGCCAGGGTTTCGGGATAATTAAAGGATTCCTTGTCATAATAGTTATATACCTGGTACTTTTTTTAATTTCATTGTCCGGCAAGGCTCACGGAGTATTAAGCGTTTTAATTCTGCTTGCTGTTTTAGCTGTTGTTTTTGCTTTTTTTAAGTTAAAGAAAAAAACTTTCCTGAAGCTTCAGGAAAAATTTAAAAAAATACCGGTTAAGATTTTAAGAATTTACGCCCTTATCCAGATTATTGTCGGCATATTAATGGTTCTTTTAAAATACCGGATAGTGTAACGCAAAAAAAAAGGAGAGTTAAATGCAGAATATACTTGATAAGGCTTTTGGTTATTTTATGCAATATGGCCTCAGTTTCGTCTACGCCATACTTATATTCATTATAGGAAAATGGGCAGCCCGTCTTGTTTCTAGAATTTTTGCTGCAACAATGGCCAAGGCAAAGGTGAACGAAACGCTCGCCACATTTTTTAAGAACATTATTTATTACGTCATGCTTATTTTTGTCTGCATAGCCGCTCTTAATAAAATCGGCATCGAAACTACATCGTTTGTTGCAATCCTCGGCGCAGCCGGACTTGCTGTAGGCCTTGCTCTTCAGGGGTCTTTGGCTAATTTTGCCGCAGGAGTAATGCTTATACTTTTCCAGCCTTTTAAGGTAGGGGATGAGGTTGAGGCGGGAGGCGCAAGCGGGAAAGTCAAGGAGATACAAATTTTTAGCACAATCATCGAAGCTGCCGAGCGAAAAACTATTATTGTTCCGAATGCAAAAATTACCTCTGATAAAATAGTTATTCATAGGGCATAAAAATACAGTTGTTTTGTAAATTATCAAATAATGCAATTTAACTCATTATTAATACCTTTTTTTATAGTTATTATTTTTGTTGCTATTTTCCATATAAACAGCTCAAGGGGAAGGGAGCCTCTGCAAAATTTGTCCGCCCGTTTTAACGGCCGTATCGCCAAATTTAGTTTGTGCCCAGTTTTTTACGGCGAGTATTGCGGTCTAAAATTTTGTATTAAACTTATTCCTGCCAATAAATCCTTGCCGGATTATCTTGAGATTTTTTTGATTAAAAAATCGTCTTTAAAGTTGAAAATATACAGAGAAAATTCATTAAGCAAATTAGCCGAAAAATTTATGCTGATTCGTGAGGTGAAAGTTAATGATCAGCGTTTTGATGAAGATTTTATGATTCTTTCAAATGACTCCACTAAAGCTGCTAATCATTTTCGGAATGAAAACATGAAAGATGTAGTCAGAAAATTATTTGACGATGGGTTCGATTGTATTGTTGCAAATGGCAGGTCAATTATGGCCAGAAAACCAGATTACATTTTGAAAAAGGATATTAACGCTGATTCAATAACAACGGTTTTGCAGAAAATAATTTCATTTTCTAGCGGAATATAAACCGCGCAGGCGCGCAAATATTATTGGCCGTATTAAAAAAGGATAGTTATGAAAAAGATTTTAAGTTTTATTTTCTCGGCTTTCTTGCTAGGTAATTTTATTTGCGTTGCCCAGGAGAAAAAAACACCTCCCGACGAACAAAAATTAAAACAAATCCTTGCTGAATTCGAAAGCTATGCACAGAAAACAATGGATGAATGGCAAATTCCCGGCATGGCTGTCGCGATAGTTAAGGATGACTCTGTTATCTATGCGAAAGGCTTCGGCGTTAAAGAAAAAGGTAAAACAGAACCTGTTACGCCGCATACCATATTTCAGATAGGCTCAACCTCAAAAGCATTCACGGCAGCGTTGGTTGCTATGATGGTGGATGAAGGCAAGGTTGGCTGGAAGAGCCGGGTTATTGATTATGTGCCGGATTTTAAAATGTATGACGCGTGGGTTACCCGCGAATTTATGGTAGAAGACCTTTTGGCTCAGCATAGCGGATTACCTGCTTATTCCGGAGACGCCCAGTCATTTTTAGGGTTTGGCCGGGAACATATAAAGAAATCTCTTGCTTTTATTAAGCCTGTCAGCAGTTTTCGTTCGCAGTTTGCTTATGTAAATAATTTATTTCTTGTGGCAGCGGAGGTTGTTGAAAGAAAAACCGGAAAATCCTGGGAAGAAAACATAAAAGAAAGAATTTTTCTTCCGCTTAAAATGTCAGAAAGTTCTTATGACGTAAAAGCGCTTATCGAAGGCAAGGATGTTGCTACGGGGCATAATATACAAAACGGTGCTGTAGCTAAAGTTTCCAAAGAGCTTAATTGGCCTTATGTTTACGGCCCTGCAGGCGGCATAAATTCAAACGTTATCGATATGAGTAAGTGGCTTAGGCTGCAGATTAATGACGGAGAAGTTTCCGGCGTGCGGCTTATTAGCGAAGAAAATATGAATTTTATGCACTCGCCAAAAACAATAGCCATATACGACGCCAAAAAAGAAATCGGCGCGTATTATTGCCTGTCGTGGATTTATGTGGATTCGCGGCCTTATCCTTTTATCTGGCATAACGGAGGAACTACCGGATATCATTCGATGATTTGTTTCTGGCCGGAGCCGAAAATAGGCATTGTTATATTGACCAATGAATCTTCCAACAAGCTTGCCGAAGCTTTACCGAAATATTTTGCCGACCTTTATTTCGGCAATCCCAAAAAAGACTACAGCAAAGAAGCGCTTGATGAATTTAACCAGGCCAAAGCCAAGGCTAAGACAGAGATTCCTAAAAAGCCGCAGAATCCGAGCGCGCCGCTGGATTTGAATAAATATGCCGGAGTTTATGCAAATGCGGTATATGAAGACGCGGTTGTGGAGCTTAAAGGCGGAACGCTTTCTGTTTTTCTTGGCCCGGCAAAGTTTGAGTTGCCGCTTACGCATTGGGACAGGGATATTTTTATGTATTCAATCCCTTCGTTGGGGGAAGGCTCAGAAGGTTTTATCAGTTTCACGCAATCCGCAGACGGTTTAATCAAGCAAATGACTATCGATATGCTGCAAGAGGACGGTTGCGGTGTATTTGAGAAGAAAGAAAACAAACCAGACAGCAATTCAAAATAATATAGAAAATTTTTAACTTTCACGGCTTAAATAAAAATGAGAATTTGGGATATTGAACCAAAGAAATTATGCCGAAACCATCTTCTCGGAGAACATAGAGAGCTTCACGCTATATGGGTTATTCTGACCAAGAATAAAAAAGGATATTCCCGGCATCCCGAAACATTAAGGTGGAAAAATAAATTAACTGCGTTATATTCAAGGCACGAAAAGCTTATTGCAGAAATGGAAAAAAGAGGGTATTGCCATCGCAGTAAACTTAACCGTAAGCTCGCATCAGGGGAAGACAAGCAAAATGTGCTTATAGATTCCCGCAGTAAGCAGGAACAGATATTAAGAGCAAAGAAATGCAACTGCAAAGTTTAGGTTTGCAATAAGCTGCGCGTGTAATATCTAACCAGCTACGAAAGGCTTGAAGAATTCAAAGAACAATGGTATAACCTTTTATGGGATACCTGCCATTGTAACGAAGAAGGAAATATGATTAAACTATGTTTTCCTTTGTAAAAATTCCAGCCAGGTTTTTAGGCTTTCTTTTGGGTTTAAATATTACCGCCAATGAGGTAGCGCTTGGAGTATGCCTTGGAATGTTTTTTGGTTTTGTTCCTTTTAATAAGGTAATGGCGTTATTTTTGCTCTTGCTTTTTATGGTGATACGCTTAAACCGCCTGTCTACTTTGCTTGTTCTTCCTTTTTTTAAATTACTTTACGTCCTTTTTGTGAGCAATTTAACAGATAAAATAGGCGCGTATCTGCTAGTTGATGCCAAGTATCTTACAAACTTCTGGAATTGGTTTACTTCATTGCCGATAATTGCTCTCCTTGATTTTAACAATACACTTATCTGCGGAGGCATAGTTTTTTCACTTGTTTTATCGCCATTTGTTTATTTTATTTCAAGAAAACTATATTCCATTTACGTTGAAAAATACGTAAGAAATTTCAGGCAGTCAAAATTTATGAAAACAATTATGCAAAATAAGCTTATAAACAAAATAGTCCTTGCAATGGATACTATCAGGAATAAGACCGAATGATTAAACGGTTAAATTTTATAAAAATTTCTGCAATTTTAGTTTTGCTGGTTGTTTTCCACTTTTTAACAGGATTATTTATTTCTCCTGCTGCAACGCGCTTTCTAATAACACAGCTAAACAAGAATACCGCCGCAAAAATCTCCCTGGATAAAGCTGAACTCTGGCCGTTAACGTTAAACATTAAACTGATTAATCTTAAAATATTTGACCCGGATAATACGAGTAAGCGCATTATAAGCGTGCCGTCTGCATCATTCAGGCTTAGCATTATGGGGCTTCTTTCAAAACGCGTAGTTGTTTCGCATGCGGCATTGAATAGTCCGGAAATTTCCCTGGAGGGCAGAGAAGACGGTTCTTTCAGCATTCAGGATATTGTAAAACGCAGCGAAAGAAAACCGGTAAACGTAGAGGAGCTTAAGAGTAAAGATACATTCGGAAAAATTTATAATATCATAAAAAATAATTTTTCCAAAGAACGGGCAAAGCAAGCCGCTCAAAAGAGGAAAGAACAGAAAGAGGTGGTAAAAACAGTAGAAAATCTTCCAAGAGGCAAGCTTATCCATTTTAAAAGCGCAAAATATCTTTTGGAGATAGTTGATTTGGATTTTAATAATGCTGTCATTTTCTTTAAATCCGCAGAAGGAAACAGTATGGAAATAACTGAAGCAAAAATACAGCTAAGTAATTTCGGCATTGATCCTAAGCTTGGAATGCGTATCGGCAGTTTTAAAATTAATGCAGCTCTTTCTAAAGATAAAGTAAAACTTGGGGGCATATACGTAAACGGCGTGAATCGCTATGTTAACGAAGAGCCAAACCTTAATCTGGATATACAGCTTAAAGAAGTTAATTTAAAGCCGTTAGAATTTATTTATCGTGATTCTTTGCCTGTTGCGCTTGAAAAAGGAGTAATTAACCTTAACTCAAAAACCAGCATATCTGCGGAAAAACTTGATTCGAGAAATGGCCTCCAGCTTAAGGAATATTTTCTTTCACCGAAAGAAAATATCGATATCAGCCAGGGGTTTATGCCGATGAATATCGTTTGCGACGCCCTTAACAAATTGGGCATGATAGATTTGGATTTCGACATTACCGGAACGCCAGAGAAGCCGGAATTCAAAGGCTTTCAGGAATCCCTTAACAAGCTTATTAAACCGGTATTAAATGAAATAGGCGGAAAAATACAAGAACAGGGCTTTAAAGCGTTGGAAGGCTTTTTAAATAAAAAAACAAAATCAGATTCGACTCAAACAGAAACTCCGCAGGGGCAAGAAAATCAAACCATAAATCCCGCAGATATGCTCAAATCAATTCTTGGCGGAAAGGAAGAATCTAAGTAGTAATGAAGATGGTTTCGAAAGGTTTATATTTGATTGTTGGAGCGTAAAGGAGGAAGTATTATGAGCGAATTGCAGGGAAGAAAAACGCACGGTTTAGCTATTACCAGTTTAGTTTTGGGTTGTTTTTTTCTTATACCACTGCTTGGGTTTGTTCTTGGTTTTCTTGCGGTTGTTTTCGGCATTATCGCATTGGTCAGTATTTCAAATAACAAACAGGCTTACAAAGGCACAGGGCTTGCTGTGGCAGGGCTTGTTATGGGTGTTATAGGTATAATCATAATTCCTATAATAGCTATGCTGGTAGCTATAGCTGTGCCAAATTTTTTAAGAGCTAAAGCAAGCGCTAACGAGGCGCAGGCCCAGGCAACGCTTCAAACCATAGCTGCTGCAGCGATAAGTTATAGCGCGGTAAACGGCAGATACCCTAGGGCAGATTCCGATCTTCTTCGCGCAGACCCGCCGTATTTAAGCGAATCCTATGATGGTAAAACAATTAGCGGCTATACGTATTCAGTAATATTCACTCCTGACAGCTATAAGGCAATTGCCACTCCGGAAACCTGTTATGCTACCGGCACTAAAATTTTTACCATGAGAGATGGAGAGCTTTCTGAAAGCAGTTGCAGTAAAACTACATATTAGCTTTTCGGAAATTATTGCACAAAGTAAAGGGGGTTATGTGAATAAGAAAAACAATTATTTGGCGGCAATTGTTTTTGCTGCGGCACTTGTTGTTTCGACTGCTAACGCAAACATTGCATTATGCCATTCTGTAACCGGTGATGTAACCACTATGCCGAGGCTTGCTTATCCAGTCAACCCGGAAGTTACCATAACTGGAGATTATCTTGAATTTAAATGGTGGCGCGCAGCAGGAGGGGTAAGGGGTTATGAATTTGCTTTATATGCAGGCGGCGGTCCGTTTGGAGATGCAATTGTTAAGAAAACTTTGCCGTTTAATGCTTCCTCAATACAGGTTGAAGCAAAATTGTTCGAAAATAATAAAGTTTATACCTGGACTTTAAGACAAGTTTCAGATAGCGGCCAAAAAAGCGACCAGAGCTTTAACAGTTTCAGAGTTTTAAAACAATAAGAGTCCTGTATGCAGATTATTTTTTTCAGTAAGTATTAACATTTAAGAAATAAAATAAAATTTTGTTGCAAGTAAATAAAAAGCGCCTCTTAAAAAGAGGCGTTTTTTATTTATAATCCTTGAATAATTGCAAATTTTTGCATAAAATATTTTATAAACTAATAAAGGCGGGGCGCTGTGTCTAAAACTAAAATTATTATCGTAAGTTTGGCAATAGTTATTTCGTTATTTGTCTTTTCACTTTATATTTTTGCCTGGTCTAAATTCGTATCCCCTGTTATAGCAAACATAAAAATAGCCCACATTGCAAACAGGCTGGTAGCTGCTGAGGAATTATACCGCCGCTCCGGAGGCAACAACGTGTTATTGCGCGGCTATGTCAATGATATTTTTCTGGCCGGACGCCTTTCTCTGGAAAACAAACGATACGAAAATGCTATTCAATTTTATACATTTGGCTTGCAGATAGATTGCTGGCGGCCGGATAAAGTTTTTGAACTTGGGCTTGCTTACGAGAAAAATGGAATGTATAAGGAAGCTTACGAAAGGTTTAACCAGTCTTTAAGCCTGAATCCCGGGCCGATTGTCTACCTGAAAGCTAAACTGCATTTATGGACAATCAAAAATAAAGTAAAAGACCTGAAAACTTTTGCCGAAGGGCTTAACATTGAGCAGGGCAAGCTTAAAGCAAAAACTATTTACATATCTCGTTTTGGCGTTAATGACAGAGAAATGCTTGATGACTTAAGGGTGCTGCTGCAGGATGCATATAAAGTAAAATTTGTTATTCTTGAAGAATTAAAGAGGCCTGTAGATGGCTTTAGCGAAGAGAGGAATCAGTATTTTGTAACGCCGCTGCTTAGAGATGTTCGTTTAAGGTATGAAGATGTTTTTTCTTTCCCTGACACCCAGGCTATTTTGGTTGTTACTTCATACGACATTACTGATGAAGGGCTTAATTTCCTTTTCGGCAATTCCGACGAGCATGGCCTTGGCGTGATTTCATACCATAGATTCCTTTCTGATAATCCCGATAAAAAAACTTTATTTATGCGGGTGTATACCCAAAGCCTGTCAACTGCGGGTTTTCTTTTAGGCTTGCCCCGCTGCTCATCAAGCGGATGCGCCCGTAGTTATCCACATAGTTTGGAAGAATTTAAACGTAAATCCCATACATTATGCAAGGAGTGCAAACATAATCTTAATGTCTTTTTGGAAAAAGTAAAAGACATTCCGGAGATAGATGTTGATTCCGCCGAAATGGAACGCCTTAAAAATGTTAAGTTAAAATACGGAATAAAATAAGGAGGTCTGTATGACAAAAGAAAAGGTTGAAATAATTTCAACGGTTTTGATGACTATCGGAGTATTACTTTTATTAGCGATGGCATTTGAACTTGTTACACAATACGAACGCCTCGTAGTTTTCCTTGCGGTTGCCTGTTTCCTGATTGCGGGCATGGTACATTCCATAAATAAAATTAAGGAAAAATACAATAATAAGTAATAACGCTTTATTGCGCTTATGAAAAAACTTTATACCTTGCTTCTGGACAGAAAGAACATCGCTGTCCTTTTAGGAATGAAAGAGGTAATCCCCGCAATAGAGGATGTTTTTAGGGAGCAGGGTTTAGGCAAGACACAAATGCCGCCAAAGATTTATCTGCATCTTGAAAAATACCACGGAGATTTTCGCGCGATGCCTGCTTACGCTGAAAAGCTTGATAAATGCGTTTTAAAGTGGGTTAACGTCCACCCTGACAATAAAAAATTAGGTCTCCCCACTGTTATGGCGATAATCATTTTAAGCGACCCGAAAAACGGATTTCCGCTCTGTATTATGGACGGCACAGTTATAACCAACCTTCGTACCGGAGCGGCAGGCGCGCTTGCAGCAAGGTATCTTGCGCGGAAAGATTCCAAAATAGTCGCTATGGTTGGCTGCGGAGAACAAGCAAAAACTCAAGCCGGAGGCCTTCGCTTGTTTTTTGATATTAAAGAAATAAAACTGTGGAGTAAAGATGATTTTTCCGTAAAAAGTTTTATGAATAACATAAAAACGGGAAAGATTAAAGTGACCCTTTGTAAAAATGTCGAAAGCTGCGTATCTGAGAGTGATATAGTTGTAACCACGACGCCCAGCAGAAAACCAATTGTAAAATACCGCTGGCTCAAAAAAGGCTGCCACATCAATGCTATAGGCGCTGACAGTAAGGGGAAAGAAGAGCTTGAACCTTTGATTTTGAAAAAAGCAAAGGTTGTCGTGGACAGTTTTCTTCAGGCTTCCCACAGCGGAGAAATAAACGTGCCTTTTGCCAAAGGTTTAATCACGAAAAAAAATATTTATGCAGAGCTTGGCAGTATAGTCTGCGGAAAGAGCAAAGGCAGGGCAGGCAGCAAAGAAATTACAGTTTTTGATTCAACAGGACTGGCTATCCAGGATCTCGCAGTTGCGAACCTGGTTTATAGGTTTGCTTTAAGAAAAAAATGCGGCAGGCAGATTAATCTGCTGGGTCTGTAATTAGGAGGAAATAAATGGCAGGCACAATTTTTATCGCGTTACTTCTTTTCGGACTGGCATTTATGTTTATTTACAATCAGCTTATCCGGTACAGGCTTTTAGTGAAGGAGGCTTTAAGCGGCGTAGATGTGCAGCTTAAGCGAAGGCATGATTTGATACCAAAGTTGGTTGAAGCTGTTAAAGGCTATGCTAAATATGAGCAGGGTACTTTCGAAAAGGTAACAGCTTTAAGAAATGAAATTGTGAATGCTAAGAATAGCAAAATAAATTCAGAAAAGGAAAATGATCTTTCGCGGGCTATCAAAAGCATCTTTGCAATTTCCGAGAATTATCCTGAACTTAAAGCAAATCAGGGCTTTATGGATCTTCAAAAAAATATATCGGCTGTCGAAGATCATCTTCAGATGGCGCGCCGGTATTATAACGGCACTGTGCGCGATTATAATGTGGCTGTCCAGTCTTTTCCGAACAGCATAGTCGCAAATATTTTCCATTTTGAGCCGCAGGAATTTTTTGAAATAGAATACGCCACCGAACGCAGTTCTCCGGACATAGAGTTTGGAGGTAAGTAGTGAAGATTAAAATTTTTTCGGTTTTCCTGCTGGCACTGGCCATATTTACGGCAGGCAAAAGCTTTTGCCAGGCGTCAGAGGAACGTATTATTTCTTTTGTGAGCGAAATTACTGTCCACGAAGATTCAACGATGGCAGTAACCGAAAAAATAAAAGTTTATTCTTCCGGTATGCAGATTAAGCGCGGCATATACCGTGATTTTCCTACAACATACCAGGATAAATATGGCAATAATTTAGTTGTGGATTTCAGGGTGGTTGAAGTCCTGCGTGACGGCCTGAGAGAGGATTACCATATTGAGAGCTTATATAACGGTAAAAGGTTATATATAGGAAATAAAAACATATATATTCAGCCAGGCGAATACATTTATACTATCAGGTATGAAACAGACAGGCAGCTTGGGTTTTTTCCCGGTTTTGACGAATTATACTGGAATGTTACCGGTAATGGCTGGGCTTTTCCTATAGATGAGGTAAAGGCAATCGTCAGGTTGCCGCAGGATGCAGGCAAGAGAATTATTGAAAGTTCAGGTTATACCGGCGCGATGGGTTCAAATGAGCGCGCAGTCTTTGTTTCAAGGGATGATTTTTCCGGAATTATTTTTAATTCTTCAAGAAGACTTGTCCCCGGCGAAGGCCTGACAATTGTAGTTACCTGGCCGAAAGGATACGTCAAAGAACCTTCCTTCGAAAAAAAAGCTAGCTATGTCTTTCGTGATAATTCAGGCGGCATCTGTGCGTTTATCAGCCTTTTAGTTTTGGTTGGTTACTATTTGTTTGTCTGGGTGAGAGTAGGCAAAGATCCTGCCAAGGGCACTATAATACCTTTGTATGAGCCGCCTGCTAATTTATCTCCTGCTCAAATGCGCTATATTGTAAAAATGGGTTTTGACAACAAAATTGTCGCTTCAACCATTATAAATATGGCTGTGAAAGGTTATATTAAAATAAAGGAGGAGTCTGGCGTGTATGAATTGACCAGAAATAAGGTAGCAGCCGCTATATTGATGCGTGAAGAGCTGGAATTTGCGCAAAGGCTTTTTGGCAGAGAAGATAAGTTGGATTTAAAAAATACCAATTACAATATAATCAATACCGCAATAGGATATTTAAAAAAATTTCTTAAAAACAGCTGTGAGAAAATATATTTCATCACGAACAGGCAATATTTCATTACGGGTTCGGTTTTGTCGTTAATTCTTATGTTTGGGAGCATACTTTTCCAAAGCATACAGACTAACCATCCGGAAAAAATATTTATAACATTGTTTATGAGCGTGTGGCTTTCAATATGGACCGCCGGCGTTACGATTTTGTTATCTAACGTTGTGTCTCTCTGGCGTTCTATACGGCAGGGTATAAGCGTATTTGGCCAGGCTTTGTTTTTAACTTTTTTCAGTATTCCGTTTATAGCCGGGGAAATTTTGGGCTTGGGCATGCTTTTTTATACAGCCTCATTTGCTGTTTTTGCGGTTATTTTAGCTGTTATATTTACCAACATATTATTTTATCATCTTTTGAGAGCCCCGACGTTTAAGGGCAGAAAGATAATGGATAGAATTGAAGGATTTAAGATGTATCTTTCGGTCGCAGAAAAAAACCGCCTTAATGTTTTGAATCCTCCGGAAGAAACTCCTGAAATCTTTGAAAAGTATTTGCCGTATGCCCTTGCCCTTGATGTTGAGCAGCAATGGGCTGAAAAATTTTCTGATGTATTATCCAGGGCAGCCGTAGGAGGAGAAAAATATCACCCATCATGGTATAGCGGTTCCGGCTGGAACAGTTTAAATACAGCGGCGTTTGCGTCAAACCTTGGTTCTACTTTTTCAAACGCTATTTCTTCTTCAGCAACCGCTCCGGCTTCAACCTCTGGTTCAGGCGGCGGCGGTTTTAGCGGCGGAGGCGGAGGAGGCGGCGGCGGAGGCGGCTGGTAACATAATATTTTGACAGGATGGATACAGTAATTCTTGATAAAAAATTCAGCGAATGGACAAATGGCATGGATCACAAGGAGGCAAAGATTTCTATTTTTAACCACATACGCGATATCCCTTATGCGATTGTGCCGGAATTTCGTAACCCTGAAGTTGGAACAAGCGGCGTATTGGATTTAAACAAAGGTTCCTGCCTGCCGAAGCACTTTTTGCTGGCAGTTTTTTTTGATAAGCTTAATATTCCCGTAAAATATGTTTCTTATCCGTTTAAATGGCAGGAGCAGCCGTTGAAATTTCCCGAAAATTTTAAAGAAATATTAGAAGGATTGCCGGTTTCGTATCATCTCGCCTGTAAAGCATTTATAGAATATAAATGGGTTTCAGTAGACGCAACCTACGATCCGGCATTAAAAACCGCAGGTTTCCCAATAACAGAGGAATGGAATGGTTTCGAAGACACAAAAAATGCTGTTATGCCTATAGAGGAAATTATTCATGAAAGCCTGGAAGAACGCCTAAGCTATGAGTTGGCGCAAAAGAGCCGCTACAGCGAAAAGGAAAAATTGCTTTCCGGTGAGTTTGTTGAAAAATTGAATTCCTGGCTTCTCAACATACGCAAAATTTAAATTATGGCGATATTTAGATTTTTTAGGTCATTATTTAATCGCAGCAAAAAGAAAAAAGCAAATAAGAAGCCTGCCCGGCGCAGCCAACGGAATAAAACAAAAAAAATTAAACGAAAACCGGCAAAACCCGTTAAAAAGAAATCCCCCAAAAAACTTAAGCGTAAAAAAGTTAAAAAAATAAAAAAAGCTAAAAAGGCTCGCCCAGCGATAAAGAAGAAAGTTAAACGTGTGTGCGCGCTACGTAACCTGCCGAAAGAAAAAGAAATAGGCATAATCACCCATTATTTCGATAAAATTTCCGTAGGAATCATTAAACTTAAAGCGCCCCTTGCTATAAGCGAGCATATACATATAAAAGGAAAGAATACTGATTTTACCCAGGTTATAAGTTCCATGCAACATAACCATAAAGACATCACTCTTGCCGAAAAGGGCCTTGAGATAGGTATTAAGGTAAATGAACCGGCCCGCGAGAACGACATAGTATATAAAGCAATTTAATCCCGCTTTTAGCGCCCGATTTAACTAATCATTTTTCCTTCCAAAATCTAATATTCTGTCCATAAGCCAGTTTTTACATTTTTTTTACAATCTATTTGCTTTTCTATGACAATTGCGTTTGCAATTTGTGTTATAAAACAGACAAAGGGGCAAAAATGGAAATGCAAAAGATTTTAAAGCCAAGAATAATATTGGAAGTTATCACATTTTCCGTAATTATTACGGCAATGATTAATTGTTCTTTAGGCATAAATTCCGTGAGGTCGATAAAAAATAATCAGAAAGAGTTAAAAGCATATTATCTTATGGATTTTCGTTTATTTGGCCGGGGTTCTTTGGATGAAGGCCGCGGCAGGGTTTACGGACGTATTGAGATTTAAAGGAGGTGTCAAATGAAGAAGGTTTTGGGTATTTTACTTATTATGTGTGTTTCAATTTTCCAGGCACAACCTGCATTCTCGCAGAGGGCGTATGAAATAAGCGGTTTTATCGAGACGCTAGAGGTGGGTACGCCGGTTAACTATCAAAATTTAACCATTATCCCGGTATACACAACGAGAATTTCTGATAATACCAGTTATTCAACTCTTGATGAGGCGCTTAGCCGAGGTTGGCTTACGATTTCCGAAATGGGAGGGGGCAGTGTCAATGAGGTAATGTTGAGCAACCACTCAGGAAAATATATTTACGTAATGGGAGGAGAAATTTTAACCGGTTGCCGGCAGGACAGAATTGTCGGTAGAGACGTGCTTATAGCTCCGCGCAGCTATAATGTTGTGGTTCCTGTTTATTGCGTTGAGGAAGGAAGATGGACTGCCAAGTCCGACAAATTTTACAGCAAAAATAATCTGGGCACTTACAGGCTGCGTGCCGTAGCACAGAAAGCAACCGCGGAGAGTCAGTCAAATATATGGAGCAGTATAAGAGATTCCAACAGCAGTCTTAGCGTGCGTTCAACCACGCAGGCTTACCAGGATGCTTATGAAGACAGGGCAGTCAGAAGCCGGGTAATTCTATATGAGCAGAAGTTCCAGTATGTGCCTAATCTTAATAGGGATACTGTAGGAGTTGTTGTTGCGGTTGGAGGAGAAATAGTAAGCGCTGATGTTTTTGCTAACCCGCAAATTTTTAGAAAACTTTGGCCAAAAATTTTAAGGTCATCTGCATTTTCAACAATAAGCTCAAGGCGCGGCGGTTATGTAAGCCAGCGCCAGGCAGCAGATTTTCTAAGCAGCTTACGTCATAACAATTATTACCGGTGCAGGGGAATTGACTTAGGAGAAGAGCTTTCTTCCGCTAGCGGCGTAAATGTTAAAGCTCTTACTTATATGGGCAGAGTTTTGCATTTGGCTGCTTTTAATGATTATGTTGATCATTGCAACCACGAGCAATGGGATAACCACGGGGACAGAATTCCTGTTATCAGGCGTTAGTTAAGGGCTACGGACTGGCGCTGGTTTTCAACAGATAACAATCGTTGGAAATCGGTGCCAGGCGTATTTTATCCAGGAGGTTATTATGAAAAAAACTTTATATTCTTTAATCGCCGGTATTCTAGTTTCAATTTGCGCTGTTTTTGCTGCAGAGGCGGGTAATGTTAAGGTGTCTGCTAATTTGGATAAGCCATATTTATTGGCTGGCGAAGAAGAAACGGTTGTTCTAAAGGTCGGCTTAAGTGCCGAGCCCGGTAACGGTAAAATAGAGCGCCCGTCTATTAATATAGCTATTGTTCTTGATAAATCCGGCTCGATGGGCTCTGACCATAAAATAGAAAGAGCAAAAGAGGGTGTTTTTGAAATCATCGAAAGATTAAACGAGGGAGACATAATTTCTGTAGTAGTTTATGACACTTATCCAAGAGTGCTTATCCCGGCGCAACCAGTCAAACACAAATCAGAAATAATAAACATGGTATCCAGGATATATGCTTCCGGCTCAACCGCGCTTTATGGAGGAATTGAGCTCGGGGCAGAAGAACTGCGTAAATATGCAAGCGATTACTGCCTTAACAAGGTAGTCCTTCTTTCAGACGGGCTTGCCAATGTCGGCCCGCAGTCAACCGAAGACCTTGCATCATTAGGAAGAATGCTTGAGTCCGAGGGCGTTATTGTTTCAACGATAGGCGTAGGCCTGGATTATAACGAAGATTTAATGACTGCTCTGGCCGAGGCGAGTGGGGGAAATTCCTATTTTGCCAGAGACAGCTATGAACTTCCAAAGATTTTCGCAGAGGAATTAAATGAAGCAATGACAATAGCCGCAAGGAATGTAAATTTATATATCGATACGGAGAAAGGTGTTGAGCCAATGGGTGTTATCGGAAGGACGGGAGAGGTGGGCGATAAATATTTTAAGGCCCAGATTAACGCATTATATGGCAAAAATGAAAAATACGCGCTTTTTGAAATGAAAGTTCCAAAAGCCTCTCACGGCGCAAGCAGGCAGGTCGCCGATGTCCGTGTTGAATACACAGACCCCGCAACCGGAAAGATTGTCAGAAGCTCGCAAAAAATAAGTGTTCAATATAGTAAAGATGTCGATTTTGTTTTTTCAAAAGAAGATAAAGGTATATTAAAAGAAACAGCACTTACAAAAACATCGCAGATAAAAAACAAGGCCATCAAGCTGGCAGATGAAGGAAAATACGACGCAGCAGCCAATTATTTAAGCGAACAGAGCTCTACACTTGAAAAAGTAGCTTCGCAGTGTAATAATGATAAAGATGTTAAGCAAGAGGCAGAACACTTAAGCTGGTTATCAGGCGATATTTCTTCAAATAAAGGATTTTCGAAGGTATTACGAAAAAGCGTAGTGAGCGAATCTTTCTCGCAAGTGAATCAGCAAGCTTATGACCCGGGGAAAGAAAGAAAGTGACAATTTTAGAGCAATGCACAAGGCAAATGCGATAAGCATTTGCCTTGTGTTTAGGTGAATATGAAGCAATCAAGGCTAAAACCACATTTGGGAATATTCTTTATAATAGCAGTGCTTTTGCCGAGTATTCTGCTTAGCATTATAGCAATCCGGTCTTTGAGCCGCGAAGAAGCTTTTATCGAAAAGCGCATGCATGATACCCTGCTTGCCGAGGTTACGCATGCTTTAGCTGTTATTGCCGGCGAACTTGATGTAATTGAAAAGGAATTAAATTCAAGCGTAGGTTATCTTAAGCTGGATGAGCCTGATTATTCCCTGGGGCAGTGGAAGAGAAAAAACAGCCTTATAGATGTGCCTTTTCTCGTGTCAGCCTCAGGCGAGATTCTTTACCCGCGTTACGATGTTAATCTTGATAAAGTTGAAAAGAATTTTCTTGACTGGAATAAACAGTTTTTTAGCGATGAGGTAAAAATACCTGTATATGAAAATATTGCTGTTGCGTATAAGGATGAGATAGCCAAAGAGGAGAAAACCCCTTCTTACCTTTTTTCTGAAAGCTGGGTGCGAGATAAGAAAGCCGAAGGAAGTAACTACACTCCTTACCAGGAATCAGCCGATGTTGCCAGCGAAGAATATCAAAGCCAGCAGGCAATTACTTCTTTGGAGCAAAATGCTCCTCTTCGCCAAAAGATTTACGATCAGGCAAAACAGACCGGGAGAGGAATCGCCTTGCGTAAGGTCCAGGTAAATGAGAAGGCAGAAAACACTTCTGTCACGTCTCAGCAGGAATCTATATTTATTTCAGAATCTTTGAGTTTTAGCCAAATTATTTCAAAGAGCAATTCCGGTATTATTCCACGTTCCATAAATGACAGTTTAAAACTGATTTTCTGGAAAAAAATAGAAGGCGAAAGGGTAATCGGCTGCGTGATTAACCAGAGCAAGCTTAAAAACAGGATTATAGGTTTATTGCCTCAAATATACTCTTCAGCAAGAATTATTACTGTTTTGGATGAAAGCGGCAAGCCTATAATTGTCCCCAAAGGCACAGGCGTGCGCAATTGGCAGCTGCCGTTTGCTGCAAAAGAAATAAGTTCCATATTGCCTCATTGGGAAGTTGCTGCATATTTGACTAATCCGCGCATGGTAAAGATTGAGGCCGGAATGGCAATGATTATAATGTGGGCGCTTATTATGATACTTTTTATTTCTATTTCCATAGGAGGTTTCCTGGTTTTACGGTCTCTTCGCAGCGAAATGGCGCTTGCCAAACAAAAAACCACTTTTGTGGCGAATGTGTCGCATGAGCTTAAGACTCCGCTTACATCAATCAGGATATTTGCCGAAATGCTTAAGGAACGGCGCGTAGCGGATGAAACAAAAAAAGAAAAATATCTTGATATGATGGTATCTGAAACAGACCGTTTGGCTCGCCTGATAAATAATGTGCTTGATTTTTCGCGCATGGAGCAGGATAAAAAACAATACACTTTTAAAAAGGAAAATATAGTAGCTTTATGCAGGGAATTGATTGAAGGCCAACGGTTAAGGCTTGAGAATAACGGTTTCGTTGTAAATTTCATAACCGATTCCAACGAAATTATTGCGGAAATCGACGCCGAAGCGATAAAACAAGCGTTGATTAACCTTCTTTCCAACGCCGAAAAATATTCTGACGGCGGGAAAAATATTGATTTGGAAATAATGCATGATCAATTAAATGTTTATATACAGGTAAAAGACAAAGGCAAAGGAGTTCCGGCCAAGGAAGCGCAAAAGATATTTAAAGAATTTTACCGCGTTGATGATTCTTTGACTTCGCGCGTTAAAGGAACCGGCCTTGGTCTAACTATAGCAAGCCGTATAGCAAAAGACCACAAGGGCGATATTGTATATAAAGCGCGCGAAGGCGGCGGAAGTATTTTTACGTTAATATTGCCGGAAAAAACAGGGGGCTGATTTATGCAGGAAAAAATATTAGTGGTCGAAGATGAGCCGGCAATTTTAACCGGTATAGTGGATTTGCTTATGGGCGAAGGGTTTATAGTTAACCCCGCGAGAGACGGTAAGGAGGCTTTATCTTTGTATGAGCTGGAAAAGCCGGATCTTATACTGCTTGATATTATGATTCCCGAGAAAAGCGGTTATGACGTATGCAAGGAGATAAGGAAAAAAGACCAGAATGTGCCTATACTTATGCTTACTGCAAAAGGCCAGGAAGTAGATAAGGTGGTTGGCCTTGAAATCGGCGCTGATGATTACATTGTTAAGCCTTTCAGCGTAAAAGAATTGCTTGCGCGTATAAAAGCAGCTTTGAGGCGCAGCCAGATTAAACCAGTGAGGAAACGGGATAATAGCCCGGTAAAATTCGGCGATATATATATTGACCCCAAGACGTTAAAGGGACGCAAAAAGAAAAAAGAGTTTGATGTAATACCGCGTGAAATAGATTTATTGCGTTTATTTTTGAAACATGATAAAGAAATATTGGAGCGTTTTACGATATTAAATGAAATCTGGGGATATCAGTATGAAGGAACGACCCGCACGCTTGACCAGCACATAGTTAAGCTGCGCCAGAAAATTGAAGATAACCCTTCAAAGCCAAAGTATATAAATACAGTGCATGGCGTTGGCTATCGTTTTTGTTCGAACCCTAAGGCTTAAGTTATGGGAGGCAACATAAAGAAGATTTTTTTGGCTGTTTTATTACTGCAAGCATTTATTTTTCCATTATCGGCCGAGGTTCGTGATTTTTACATAGAGATTATTCCCAGGAAAAATGTATTGGAGAAAGGTGAGATATTTACAGTTATAACCAGTATTATGAATGTAACCCAGGAGGAACAAAAGTTATGCTTCTGGACTTGTTCGTATGATGAGAACTGGGTACTGGAAGACCCGTCCAAAAAGATACAATTTTACGGTGCGAATTGCGAAAAAAATATAGTAACATGCATAACCCTTAAGCCTTTGGAAAAATTCGAAAAAGAATTATACCTCCAAGTCTCAGAAAGCGCAAAAGAAGGCAAAGTTACCTTTAAATTAGGTTTTATACCATGCTTGAGCAGAGAAGAATGTTTCGAGACTGCCAAGGAAGAACAGGCGAAATTTTTAAGCCAGGAGGCTACAGTAAAGATAAAATGAACCCCGCCCTTCCAAAGCAAACAATGAGTATTTGTGAAAAAGTAACAAATTTTACAGAAAGAAAGGATGGGGCAAAAAAGTAATCTCAAATTCAAATAGGAAGGGCTGGGTGAACCCCACCCTTCTAGAGCACATTATGGTTATCTGTAAAAATACAACAAATCATATAAGAAACAAGGATGGGGATAAAAACAATAGATCTAAAATACAAGAAGGAAGGGCGGGGTGAAAAAGATATCAAGGCCTAAGGCAGTTATATTTGATATGGATGGAGTAATCGTTGATTCTATGCCATATCATTTTCTTGCCTGGTATGAAGCTTTAAGGCCTTACGGAGTAAGGGTCAGCTGTTTTGATGTTTATGCCAAAGAAGGTGAGCGCTGGTCAAAGTCGCTTAAGGACTTTTTAAAAAGAGAAGGCATTACTCCCAGCCGCAAGCTTCTTTCCGAAATATTTATTTATAGACAGAAGATATTTAAGAAGTATTTCAAAAGATTCATTTTTAAGGATGCAGAAAAAGTTTTACGCGGGTTGAAAAATAAAGGTTGCCGGCTTTCTCTTGTCACAGGAACGCCGGATTATGAAGTTAAAAGAATATTGCCTAAGAAAATATACCGTATTTTTGACAATATCGTTGCCGGGAACAACGTTAAGAAGGGAAAACCCAACCCGGAGCCGTATCTTAAGGCGGCAAGAATGCTTAAGGTTAACCCGAAGGAATGTGTAGTTATAGAGAACGCCCCCTATGGCATAGAATCCGCAAAGCGCGCCGGGATGCTCTGCGTTGCGGTTTCAACCAGTTTGCCTGAAGAATTTCTGAGTAAGGCAGATTTTATCGTTGATAGGCTTAGTAAAATAATCAAAATTATAAGGATTTAATCCCCGAAAAAGACAAACCCCTGCCTAAGGTAAAATTTTTGAAAAATGAAAGCGCTTTCCTTGTAATATGTAAAAAAATATGTTATGTATTAAGTAGAAAACTGGATTTGTGATAAGCCACGGATCCAGTTTTCTGCTTATAGGGGACTATAAACGCTTACAGGGGTTAATCAGGCAAACTTTATGCAGGAACGCAGAAAATACCCACGAATAGACATTTCTTTCCCCGTTGAATGCGACGAGGTATTGCGTAAAAATTACTTTTACACGGTAAGCAAAGACCTAAGCACCGGCGGAGTCAGAATAGTCAGCAACAAATTCCTTCCTAAAAATGAACAAATAAAAGTAAGCATAAACTTGATAGATAAAATAATAAATTTAAACGCAAAAGTTGCCTGGTGTAATGAAGTCAGGGCGTCAGATGATTACCTATGCGGCCTTGAATTTGTCGAAGCCAATAAAAACCGCCGAAACGAAATTACCAGTTTTTTAAGCAAAATCAGTCAATAATTTACCCTCAATCCGCGAACTTCTTAAGCCCTATTTTGTTAATTTTCTTTACTTTGCAATTGACACATTCCTGCCTTAGGGTATCATATAATTCTTGCATTAAGATGTAATTTTGCGTTACGGATGTTACGGAAGTTACGAAAGTTACATTTAAAACCTGATGGTTTATCGTAACCTTCGTAACCTGCGTAATCTTCGTAACATTCGTAACTTTAACAAAGGAGGATTTGATGTTTAGAGAGAAAATAAAAGTATTTGATTGCACAATAAGAGACGGCGGGCTTGTCAATAATCATGATTTCGATGACAGGTTTGTAAGAGAAGTTTATAAAGCTCTTTCAGCCGCCGGGGTAGATTATATGGAAATAGGCTATAAGAATTCTAAAAGATTGTTTTCGCCTAAAGATTTCGGAAAGTGGAAATTTTGCGATGATTCCGATATTGAAAAAATAACAGCAGGAATTAAATCCAAGACAAAAATTTCAGTAATGGTTGATGTAGACAGGGTTGACATAGAAGATGTTAAACCAAAGAAGGAAAGCCCTGTGGATATGATTCGCGTTGCTTCATACGTTAAAGATATAGATAAGGCAATTTATCTGGTTAATCATTTCTCCGACAAGGGGTATGAAACTACAGTAAATATAATGGCGATATCGCGTGCGCTGGATAACGAGCTGACTGAAGCGCTGGAGCAGCTTGAAAAAGAGTGCAAAGCCAAGGTAATTTATATAGTAGATAGCTTTGGCGCGCTTTATCAGGAAACTACCGAGTTTCTAGTTAAAAAGTTTAAAAGCATCCTTAAAACCAAAGAAATAGGAATGCATGCCCATAACAACCAGCAGCTTGCTTTTGGAAATACCATAGAAGCAATAATACATAATGCTAATTTTGTAGATGGAACCGTTTATGGCCTTGGCCGCGCAGCCGGAAATTGCCCGCTGGAATTACTTATCGGTTTCCTGAAGAACCCAAAGTTTGACATAAGGCCTATCCTGGACCTTATCTCGAACGAGTTTATCCCTTTAAGGGAAAAAATAGAATGGGGCTACATTATCCCTTATGCTATAACCGGTATGCTTGATGAGCATCCAAAATCTGCGATTGCGCTTCGCAATGGCGACAAGAAAGAAAACTATAGGGAGTTTTATGAAAGCCTTTTAGGGGAAGAGCTTGACTGATGGATATAGTTAAATTCAGAAAACAGCCCATACTTGGTATACTTCGAGGAATAAAAGCAGAAGCACTTTCTCCTTTACTGGATACGCTTTTAAAAAGCGGGCTTGGTACTATAGAAATTACCATGAATACCAAAGACGCGCCTTTGCTTATAAAGAAATGCGTAAAGCAAACAAAAGGCCGTTTGACTGTAGGTGCCGGTACGGTTCTTGATATGGAATCGCTAAAAGCGGCGCTGGACGCAGGAGCGAGCTTCATTGTTATGCCGGTTTTGATAAAGGATGTTACAGCCTATTGCGTCGAAAATCATATTCCGGTTTTTCCCGGAGCATTCAGTCCGCAGGAAATATACGATTGTTGGCAGGCAGGCGCAACAATGGTAAAGGTGTTTCCGGCGGGGTTCTTAGGCCCAAAATATTTTAGGGAAATAAAAGGGCCGTTTCAGGAAATTGAGCTTCTTGCCTGCGGAGGAGTAACTGCAGAAAATATATCTGAGTATTTTCTGTCTGGTGCAAGCGCAGTCGCCTTCGGCGCAAGCATATTCAGGAAAGATTGGCTTATAAGCAAGGATTTTAAAAGCATCGAAGAGGCAATAAGGAAATTTCTTATTAAATAATATTTAAGATGCTTTCCTTTTTAACGGCTTCATCTCTCATCTCAAATTTAAACTTTTCTGTTTGCTATGTATATAAAACCATATCCTGGATTTGAGGCGCTGGATAAAGAAATGAAATCTTTATTCAGCGATGCCTTCCTGAAACTTAAGCCGGCTATCTCAGAGTTTACTTTTACAAATCTGTATTGCTGGAGGGAGGCTTATAAATTTTCCGTTTCAATGCTTGATAATTTTATTATTCTGCGTTCAGGTGAAGAGCAAACAGCGCAGTTTTTCCTGCCTATAGGCGAAGGCGCGGTAAAGCCAATCATTAGAGAAATAATCAGCGATACGAAAAAACCATTTATACGGCTGCCAGGTCCAGCCGCCGGAATTTTCAAAAATGACAATTCTTTTAATGTGAAATTTGACAGGGATAACAGCGATTATTTGTATAAAATAGAAGATTTGCGTTTGCTCAAAGGCAGAAAATATGATGCCAAAAGGAACTTTATAAAAAAATTCAAGTCTATGTATGACTATGAGTATATAAAATTAGATTCTTCTAATGCAGGGGAATGCCTGGAATTTGAAGAACGCTGGTGTGTGGTAAAAAATTGCGACAAGATAGAAGGGCTGAACAAGGAACGGCAGGCAATAAGAGAAATGATAAATAATTTTGGCTATTTTAACCTTATTGGCGCAGTCATAAAGGTAAAAAAAAGCATTTGCGCAGTCGCTATCGCAGAGATGCTTAATCCAAATACCCTTGTAATGCATATTTTAAAGGCAAATCCGGCCATGCAGGGATTGTATCAGGTAATGCTTAATGATTTTCTTCTCAATGAAACGGGCGCATTCGAATATATAAATTTCGAACAGGATCTCGGAGTTTCCGGGCTAAGGCAGTCGAAGTTATCTTATAATCCGTTTCAAATTGTTAAGAAATATACTTTAAGCTTGGCATAAACAATGGATATTCAAAATTCGAATAAAAACGGCCGTATAAAATCAATAATTAACGAAAGCTGGTCAATGGGCTGGCCGATGACGTTGATTATGTTTTTTGAATTTTTAATAGGCCTTACCGATGTATATGTAGCAGGCAAGTTCGGCAAAGAAGTACAGGCGGCATATGGAATAGCTTTTCAGTTATACTTTGTTTTTATAATTATAGGCATAGCATTCAGTGTCGGCTCGGTTTCGGTCATTTCAAGGCTTTTTACTTCAGAGCATAAAGATGAATTCAAGTCGGCAGTTAATTCTTCATTCATAGCCTCGGCTCTTTTGGGTATTTGCTTTAGCGCTCTTGGCATAATTTTTTCAAAAAATATCATAACTATACTTGGCATACCAGATGCGCTTAAGGGGTATGCCGTGGCATTTTTAACCATATATTCAGCCGGATTCTTTTTTGATTACATACTTTTAAATACTAACGGGACGCTTCGCGCCTGCAAGATGATTAAAAAATCTCTTTGGACAATGGCAATTGCCTGCGTTCTTAATATAGTACTTGATTTTACCCTTGCATTTTATACGCCGCTTAAGTTTAGAGGTATTGCTGTTGCAACTGTAATAAGTTTATTTGTGGGCGCAGTCCTAAACATTGCTTTTGTCAAAAGAATTATGCGCCTGACCTTTGAATTTTCTGTCTCCATAATCAAGAAAATCTTAAGTATCAGCTGGCCTTCCGGTGTGCTCCAGGTTGTCTGGCAGCTTGGCGTGGTTGCGCTTTTTCTGATACTTAATGCTCTTCCCCGTAACAATATTGAAGTTATGGCTGCTTTTACGAATGGTTTAAGGATAGAATCAGCCATATTCCTTCCCGCTTTCGCTTTCAATCTGGCTAATGCTGTTTTAGTAGGTAATCTTCTCGGCAGAAACAAAAAAGAAGAGGCAGTGCATACTGGTGCGTCAACAGCAGGGCTCGGTGTTCTTATTATTATCATTCTTACGCTGGCAGTTTTGTTTAATACAAAAGCGATAGCTTTGTTGCTTTCAGATAACCCTGTAGTTGTGGAAGAATGTATTAAATATATTTATATAAGCCTTGCCTTTGAGCCGTTTATGGCATGGGGCATTATACTAGGTGGAGCATTAAATGGAGCAGGCGACACAAAAAGCGTTATGCTGATAGTTTGCGGCACTCTTTGGTTTATACGTATTCCTTTGGCTTTTATTCTTGGTATTTCTTTAGGATTAGGCCCTATAGGTGTGTGGTGGGCGATGAATACTTCAATTTTCATTCAGGCTCTGCTTATGTCGATACGTTATTTTGCAAAGAAATGGGTACATGCAGCAGTAGAAGTACTTCCGCAGTAAATATTACCTTGCCATTATTTCTTTTACAGATAAAATAAAATAGAAGTAAGCTCAAAAAAATATCTATGGGGCAAAACGTAGTATATTGCATAGCTTTTCTTTGTTTTGGGGTATGGTCTTTTTTCTGGGGTTTTAAACGCCTGCGCCGTAAGCGCTTGATTGAAAATATTCCTACATCTACAATACGGGGGCTTGCTCTTGGGCTTGTTGAACTTATCGGCCGGGCGAAAAAAGAGAATCCCCTGAAGAGCCCTTTTACCGGCGTTGATTGCGTTTTGTACCGTTATACTGTTGAGCGTTACGAACAAAGAGGCAAGTCTGGCAAATGGGTTCTGGTTGCCAAGGGCGACAGTTTTTACAGCCCTTTCGGGCTCGATGACGGCTCAGGCAATATGCTTGTTTTTCCGAAAGATGCAGAACTTATATTGCCGGTTGATTATGAATTTACTTCCGGCTGGTTTAAATCCATACCTTTAAATTTGATTGATTTTATGGAAAGCCACGGCATATATTACAGGGGTTTTTTAGGCAGTTATACAATGCGTTTTAAGGAATGGTATATCACGGAAGGCCAGAATGTTTATGTTTTAGGCACGGCAAACAAGTCAGGCGATTTTTTGGAGCATCACAAGGAAACGCTTCTTGAACGTTTAAGCGAATTAAAGAAAGACGCTGTATTCATGAAAGAAACAGATACAAATAAAGATGGAAATATAAGCCAGGAAGAATGGACCGCCGCAGTTTCCAGGGTAGAACAGGAAATGCTGCAAAAAGAGCTGGAAGATGGGCAAAACAACAATATCGGCGATGTAATAATTTCAAAAGTAGATAAAGAAAAGGTATTTATAATATCAAAACACAGCCAAAAAGAATTAACAAGCAAATTGGGCTTTCAGGCAGTAGCTGGAATATTCGGAGGAGGAATTCTTGCGCTGCTTATGCTTTATATAGTTTTTTCAAGTTTTTGGGGAAATTGATGGATATATCATAATATCTTTATGATAAAGGAGGTTCTATCATGGTGTTAGGCATTGGTGTTATTTTTCTTGGGCTTTTTCTTCTTGCAGGAATCGCCATCGTGCTTTATTTTGTTACTGTTTACAACGGCCTGATCCTGCTTTCCCGCAATATTGATAAAGCTTGGGCGAATATAGACGTGCTGCTTAAGCAACGCTACGATGAATTGCCTAAGCTCATAAAAGTATGCGAGGGGTACATGAAATATGAGCGGGAAACACTTGAAAAAATTACAGCCGCAAGAACCGCTTGTATTAATGCAAAAACAGTAGGCGAAGCATCCCAGGCAGAAGGAGAGCTTGCTAAGGGCTTAAAGACTCTTTTTGCTGTCGCAGAAAACTACCCTGATTTAAAAGCAAACCAGAATTTTTTACAGCTCCAGACCCGTATCAGCTATCTTGAAGGGCAAATTGCAGACAGAAGAGAGTTTTATAATGATTCGGTAAATACTTATAATATAAGGATAAACCAGATACCTGATATGTTTGTGGCTAATATGCTTAATATGAAAGCAAAGGAGCTTTTTAAGGCCCTGGAAGAAGAGAGAAAGGATGTAGAAATAAAATTTGACTTTCCCAAGTAAGTATATGTTATAATATACTTATAGGGAGCAATAATTTGCCTAATATGCCTTTAAGAGTTGGAGGTTTGTGCTTTAAAATGCGAAGAATAGGCTGGATAAAACACCTTATTATCATTTTCAGTGTTTTTTCTTTTGTTTTTCCCGCGGTTTGCGTAGAGCGCCTTACCCATGAGGAAGTTATAGGCTATGCCAACCAGATTATGAGAAATATATACAATGACATTTGGAGAGTCCGCGATAAATATCCTCAGCTAAAGGACTTCGGGCCGCAAAATCTAAGCGAAACTATGGAATTATCTTCATATTATACCAAGATAAAAAAAATACGCATAAAAAGCGCAGAAAGCGAAGCTAAGGGGAGATTTTTTAGAAAAGAGGAATTCAGGGGCGACAAAGATACTCTTTATATATCTTTTAGCGAAACGCCCAAGATACATGGCACTATAGCAATACCTGAAATGGGCGTTAAGATTACTGATCTTGATTTATATGTTTTAATTTATTCAAATACGGATGACCAATTTTTCAAACACGATATGATAAATATAATCAAACGAAACGCTATTATTACCGAGCAGGTTTCTTATTGATAAACCAAGGAAAAATATGAAACTAATAACTGCAAATTTTAGTTTTAGGATGACCAGTTTTACTGCTATTTTTTTAGCAATTGGCGTTCTGTTTGCGCCGGCTGCCTATTCGCAAACAGTGCGGCAGGTTATGGATAAGATTGTCAGCGATACGATAAAAGAAAAGAAAATACCGGGCGCTATAGTAGGCGTTTGGTCTCCTTCTATCGGCGCGTGGGTTAAAACTGCCGGAGAAGCTGACGTTGGCGCCGGAAAAAGCATGAACTATGATAAAAAAGTGCGTATTGGCGGTGTTTCCCAGACTTTTCTGGTTTCTCTTTTACTTTCGCTTGTGGATGATAAAAAAATAAACCTGGAAGACCCGGTTAAAAAATATCTTCCGTTTGTGCCAAACGGGGAAAATATTACCATAAAACAGCTTGCAAATAATACAAGCGGAATATTTAATTATATGGAAGACCCTAATTTCCTGCCTCAGGTTTACAAAAACCCGCTTAGGGAATATAAACCTATTGAATTGGTCAATATAGCTTTTAAACATGAGCCTTATTTTGCGCCTGGCAAGGGTTGGCACGCTTCCGACACTAATTTTATTTTATTGGGGATGATTATGGAGCAGGTTACTTTAGAAAAAATTGATGATCTGATAAGGCTAAGAATAATTAACAGGGCGGGATTAAGGAACACAAGTTTTGCTGTTTCTCCTTTTATGGAAGGCGATTACAGCAGGGGGTATAAAGATAAGTCGGGCAGCAGTATCCCCCAGGATGTTACTTTGCTTGATCCTTCTTGTATGTGGGCCTCCGGCGCAATTGTTTCAGATGCTCAGGACCTTGCTTTGTGGACAAAAGCATTTTATAAAGTAAATTTTCTGACGGATAAAATGCGTAAGGCCCGCTTTGCCTGGGTTGAGACGGGAGAGCCCAACCTTCAGTACGGATTAGGTGTTTCAAAACTTGGCGATTTTATAGGTTACAGCGGAGGAATACCCGGCTATGCGTGCGTTATGTATTATTTTCCAGCTAAAGATACTACAATAATAGTGATACTAAATAAATTCCCCGACAACGATGCCGCGATTTCAATCTTTAAAGCTATTTCTAAGACAATCCTTCCTGATGATGTTCCGTGGTAATTTTTGGTTCTCTTTTGCTTCCTTTATAAAGTTGGTATTCATAAAGCCTGCATTCAATATCCGCATTAAAAAAAATGAGTTTCTTCTGTGTTTTAAGCCGTATCTTTTTCAGAAGATTGATATTGCCTGAAAAAATATAAGCAGTAAATCCATTGCATTTTTGTTTAAGAAAATCCCCTATTTCTTCATATAAGCTTTCCAATTCATTTATTCTGCCTAAACGAATGCCGTATTCAGGATTCATAATGATTATTCCCGGAGCATCCGGAATTGGTGTTTGTTTATAGTCGCAAACCTTGAATTCAATATAATTCTCAACCCGGGCAAGGCAGGCATTTTTGTATGCAGCTTCTATGGCGTATTTATCTATATCGGTTGCTATAATTTTTGAGTTAAATTCTTTATTCTCTTTTTTAAGAAGCTCTTTTTTTATTTTTTCAAACGAAGAAGCTTCAAATAATTTTGTATGCATAAATCCGAAATTTTTCCTGGATATCGAAGGTGCCCGGTTCAATGCCATAAAAGCTGCTTCAATTGCCAACGTTGCGCTTCCGCACATAGGGTTTATGAAATGTGTTTTTCCCTGCCAATCGGTTGCAAGTATAATTGCGGCGGCTAATGTTTCCTGGAGGGGCGCCTTAAGCGGTATTTTACGATACCCTCTTTTTGAAAGAGATTCGCCCGATGTATCAATATAGATTGAGCATCGTTCATTCATCCAATATAAATATACAACTGTTTTGTCACGGTTTGGCCCGGAATCAGGCCTCTTACCTTTCAAATTTAGCAGCCTGTCCACTATGGCATCTTTGCATTTAAGATTAGCGAAGCGGTTGTCGCGTATCGTAGGGTTTGAAACGTTTGAAAAAATGCTCACATAACCGTCTTCGAATATGATATTTTCCCATTCTATAGCGGTGACTTGTTTGTAGAGTTCGTCGGGGTTAGCGCATTCAAATTCCTTAATCAGCAAAAAAATATGGTTTGCGCTGCGCAAGGCTACATTAAGGCACATTATCTCATCGAATGAAGCCTCTAAAAAGATACCTGTATTTAATATTGATAATTCTTTAAACCCGAGAGAGAGGAGCTCCTTCTGTAAGTATGGCGTAATATTTCCTGCCGTGCTTATAAAAGTTTTGTATTTTTTCATATTAAGTATTATACGTTACTAACCGATTATGTCAAAACGGCAATATCCCTTGCAAAATTTATGGTGCTATTTAAAATAATAAAAAGAGGGTTTCCTTGATTGTGGAATAGCAAATACTATGCTGGTTTTAAGGTTTTTCCCATAAAGAAAAATTTGCTGGAAATAGCTTGACAAGTTAAAGATTATATGGTATATATTTAACTGGTTAACTAATAGGAGGTAAAAATGAAACCAGTTAATCCTTTAAAAATCACTTACCCTAATGACCTCATTGTATATTCAATAGGCAGGCTTTACGTTCTTTTGGACTCTTACCTTTATAATACAGCTTATAAGGAATACAATCTTAACTCTTCCAAATTTAACCTTCTTATGGTTATAAAACATGTTGGAAAGGAGAAGGGCCTTTCCCAGAGGGAACTTGGAAATAATTTGTATGTAACCGCCGCAAATATTACAAAGCTTATAGATGCGCTCGAGAAGGAAGGGCTGGTGCTACGCGGGGCAGCCCCAGATGACAGAAGGGTAAATCTTATAAAAATTACCGAGAAAAGTTCCAGACTGCTTGACGAAATTTGGCCGAAGCACGTAGCCACGCTTAATAAAATTCTTGAAAATTTTTCAACATCGGATAAGGATAAATTAAATCAATTATTGCAGGCATTCAGAAAAGATATGGAGGAAAGAGCTAAATAAAATGAGTAACTACAAGCAGCTTTTTAGAAATAAAAGTTTTTCATTTCTTTGGTGGGGCCAATTTATATCCGGCCTTGGTGACAGGTTCACCCAGATGGGCCTTTTGACGATTGCGATGCTTCTTTCTGCTGATAGCGGAGAGAAAATGGCATGGATTACTTTTTACAGCCTGCTTCCGTTTTTATTTTTCGGACAGATTTTCGGCGTTATCGGGGACAAGTTAAGCAGGAAAAAAATAATGATATTTGCCGATATATTAAGAGCGCTTTTGGTTGCGTCAATTCCTTTTATAAACAGCCACACCAATTCGTTAGGTTATATTTATCTTATTGTATTTAGCGTCGGCATGCTGTCCGCATTATTTTCTCCTGCTAAACTTGCAATTATCCCTAACATGGTTGAAAAAGAAAAAGTGATAAGCGCAAATTCGCTTGTTGCTTCAAGCGGCATGTTCTCAACGCTTGTAGGTACCCTGATTGCCGGTTATCTCATAAAACTGTTCGGACCGTACCCAATGTTTTTCATAAATGCTTTCACGTTTATTATTTCGGCAATTATGATAGGCAATATAATTATTCAGCCAAAAGAAATACAAATGCCTGCGGCAGCCCCGCTTTCCCTTAAGGGTATATTTAAAGGAATACGCGCAGGGCTCTCGTTTATTAACAGGCATCAGTTAATACTAAGAATAGTGCAGTTAAATGCGGTATTTTCATTATTTTCCGCTTTCTTTTATATAAATATTCTTAATTATTCGAAAGTCCAGTTAAATGTATTTTCGCAGGGTTACGGCCTGCTTCTTGCTTTTTTGGGCCTGGGCCTTTCTTTCGGAGCAATTTTCCTTGGACGGCGTATAGGAAAACTTAATTATAACAACATATTATTCATAGGCTTTGGAATTATTTCATTTTCAAATGCCCTTATGATGTTTAAACCTGATTTTAAGCTTTGCATTCCTGTGCTTATATTTGCGGGTATTGGGGCGTCTCTTATTATGATTACGCTTGATTCATTATTACAAAGGGCTACCCCTGATTCCTTGCGTGCAAATGTTTTTGGCGCAAGAGGCATAGTCACTAATTTTGTTTTTCTTATAAGCCTTATAGCGGTTGGAAAATTGCTTTCAAAAATAAGTTATTTTTATATTTTCGGTTTTATCTGGATTGCAGGGCTTTTGGTTACCGTTTTAATATATATATCAGAAGGGGAAGTGGGCTATCGTATATTCAGGGCAGTTTTGCGGCTGATACTTAAACTTTTCTTTGACCTGAAGGTAACCGGACTTGAAAATGTTCCGCAAAGCACAAAAATAATTTTAGCCGGCAACCATACGAGCTTAATGGACGGTGTGATAGTTGCTGCCGCTTATCCGAGAAAGGTTTACTTTATGGCAGCGGAAAGCGTGTTCAAACATACCTTTTGGGGCTTTTTTGCAAGGCATTTTGGATTTATCCCGGTTAAAAAAGGAAGCAACAACAAAGAAGCAATTAGTGAAGCTATACGAATTCTTGAAGGGAGAAACACCCTTGGAATATTTCCTGAGGGCCACATAGCGCCTGACGGAAAACTCGATGAAGGCAAAAAAGGCGTTGCTGTTATAGCGCTTAAAACAGGTGCTTCCATTGTGCCTTTTGCCATAGAAGGAGCTTATTATGCCTGGCCCATACCCAAAAAATATCCCAAGAGGCATCCCATTGAAATAAGATTTTCAAAACCGCTTGCCATAAAAGAATACGAAGGTACGGAAGACCTTATAAGAGAAGTAATGCAGGACATAAGGCAGGCTCAGAAGGATATGGAAGAAGACGGATTGCTTAAGGTGGACCCGAATATTATAGTGCGCCATATTATTAGCTTTGACTGATATGATTGCAGAATTAGTAACAATTGGGACATTGCTTACCGCGGATAATTGCAATATTGATTACCGCCATTACCAGAATAAGAAAGATAAGGTAATTATTATTGCGCACGGTTTTTATAACAGCAAAGATGCGGAATTGCTTGAAAAACTGGCAAAATATTTTTTCGATGACTATGACGTATTTATGTTCGATTTTAGGGGCCATGGCAAAAGCAGCGGCTTATATAGCTGGATTAGCAAGGAAGACCAGGATTTGGAAGCAGTATTGGATTATTTGAAAGGCAAATATAAAAAATCAGGCCTAATTGCTTTTTCGCTGGGCGGCAGCGTCAGTATAAATGTACTCGCCAGACGGCACGAGATAGATTCTCTGGTATGCATAAGCACGCCATCAGATTTTTCTAAAATCGATTACCAGTTTTGGAACCTGGACTTTAAAAATGATTTGGTTTATACCCTGTTTACCAAAAAAGGCCAAAAAGGCAGGGGTTTTCGGCCCGGGCCTTTCTGGCTTAAAAAGGAAAAGCCAATAGATAACGTGGGCAAAATCGATACCCCTGTTTTATATATTCACGGAGAAAAAGACTGGGTTATACGCCCCTGGCACTCAAAAGCGCTTTACGATAAGACAACTTCCGTAAAAAAAATTGTTATGATTAAAAACGGGCCGCACGCGGAATATCTGATGAAAAATTCAGAAAAAGAATTTGTAACCGAAATACGAAAATGGTTTGACGAAACCTTATCGGAGGTTAAATAAATATGAAAAGTTTTCTTTTAACGCTTAGCCAATTGCTTTTTGCTCTCGCGATGTATGTTTTAGGAATAATATTCTTCGGGTTAGCGCTTGCCCCGGCAGTTTTTATTTTCTTCAAGGTGTGGATAATTATGCATGGCGCCAGCCTTTGGTTGAGGTGTTTGTCGATTGGGCTTACGTTTGCGCTGGGCTATTTTATATTTGGTTTCGGCCTTATCATCCTGGCCGGAACAGTCAGGAGTATCCTTGGTTTAAGGCTTCAAGAGGGAAACCACAAAATATTTTCTTTTGAGAGTTTTAAATGGGCATTCGCGAATTCGCTTTATCTAATGATTAATTTTACGTTTATTGATTTTATACTGCTTACGCCATTTGCAAATTTATTGCAGAGGTTTCTAGGGGTTCGTCTGGGGAAGAATGTCCAGATAAATTCAAAATTCGTTTTCGATGCTACACTCCTTGAAATCGGCGACAATACCGTTATCGGAGGAGACGCAATTATCATAGGCCATGTAGTTGAGCGCGGCATTCTAAAGTTAAAGAAAGTAAAAATAGGCAAAAACGTGACTATCGGCTCTCATGCAACAATTATGCCTGGCTGCGAGATAGGGGACAACTCAATTATAGGCGCAGGTGCGGTGTTACTTAAAAACACAAAAGTTGAGCCGCATTCCGTATGGTATGGAGTGCCGGCAGAAAATATCAGAAACAGGCACAATCACGATAAGGAAGGCTAATATTATTAGAGGCGGATAATGAAAAAATATATAAACCTTGAAAATATCGGAATTCTGGACTTGCTATATATTCTTACAAAGAAATATAATGCTAAACCCGCCCTGCAGATAAAAGAGGATGGTAAATTAAGAATAATAAGCTATGACGATTTGCGGGAGCGCTCCGTAGGAGTTTCGACTTTTCTTATTGATAAACAAATTCCAAAAGGCACGCATGTAGCAATTCTTTCTGAGAACCGTCCCGAATGGGCTATTGCCTTTTTTGGAATAGTTTCCGCAGCCTGCGTGACTGTGCCTATTGATGCAAAATTATCCCTTAAAGAAATGCTTTTTATACTTAACGATTCCAAATCGGAATGCATATTTGTTTCGGAGGGCTTCGTAAAGACCGTCTGTGAACACAAAAATGAACTTCCTTTGGTAAAGTATGTTGTGTGTTTTTCTAAGACGTCAATTCCCGGAGTTTTTTTCTTAGATGACTTAAGAAGGAGAGATGATGCCCCCGGCAACCGGCCGCAGGATGTTAAACCGGAAGATTCTATGATTATTGTTTACACTTCCGGAACTACCGGCGTAGCTAAAGGGGTAGAGCTAAGCTATAAGAATTTGTTATTTGAGGTTATGTCTATATATAATCTAGTACAATTTACCACTGAAGATTCTTTTGTTTCTTTGCTTCCGCTTAATCATACCCTTGAAATTACGGGCGGCCTTGTTGCCCCTTTATACGGAGGTTCAACTGTCACTTATTGCGATACCCTTAAGCCGCATAACGTAATAAGCCTTATGAATGAAGTAAAGGCGACAGGTATGATTTGTGTTCCGCTGATTTTAAAAATGTTTTACGGCGGAATAATAAAAGAAGTGGAGAAACAAACAAAACTAAAACAAAAAGTTTTTTATATTCTGTTTGGCGTAAGCTGTTTTTTGCTTAAGTTTAATATCCGGATAGGTAAGATAGTTTTTAAAAAAATCTACAAGAAATTCGGTAAAAACTTTAAATGTTTTATATCTGGTGGCGCTCCTTTGGATGTTGCCCTGGAAAAAGACTTTAATGCGCTTGGCTTTACTATACTTCAGGGTTACGGTTTAACCGAAACCGCCCCCGTTATAAGCGTAAATACATTTAAAAAAAGGCGGTACGGTTCAGTCGGCAGGCCGCTTGACGCAGTTACGGTTAAAATATTAAAAGCAAGCGAATCTGTGCCGGATGGAGAAATAGTTGTCAGCGGGCCTAACGTTATGAAAGGTTATTACAATAATCCGGTAAAAACAGAAGAGGTATTAAGAGAGGGTTGGTTCTATACAGGTGATATCGGTTATCTTGACGAAGACGGTTTTTTATTTATTTCGGGGCGTATTAAAAACCTTATTGTACTTGGCGGAGGAAAAAAGATTTTTCCGGAGGAAGTAGAACAGGTAATGAGCGAAAGCCCATACATAAAAGAAATCTGCGTTTTGGGCAGATGCGCCGCCAAAGGAATCAGGGCGGGGTCTGAGGAGGTTTACGCCGTAATTGTGCCAAATTGCGATAAACTCAGCGAGTCAGATAAGGCGAACAAAGATGAAATAAAAAATAAGATATCCGCGGAGCTCAACAGGCTTTCGGAAAATCTTGCCGAATACAAACGCATATCAGATTTTTCCCTTTATTTTGACGAATTACCGAAGACTTCAACCAGAAAAATAAAAAGAAAAGACGTTCTCGGGCTTATAGATAAGCTTGAGAAAGAAAATATATTCGAAGAAAAAGGCACGTTCCTGGAAAATTTGGAGTTTAAAGACGATGAGTTGGCAAGGAATTTAAGATCGCTTATTTCTAAGGAGGCCGGAGTTACCCAGGATAAAATAAGCCCTAATGCATATTTGTATCAGGATTTAGGGGTAGACTCTTTGCAAAAAGTTGAGCTCCTCAGTTCAATTGAGAAGGAATTAGGCATACATATCCCGGAGAACATGGCTTACGAAATCCGCACCTTTGCTGACCTGGTCAAATTTTCCGCAGAATATAAAGGAGGCAGGAAAGATATAGAATTTGACGTTGAAGGAGAGGTACAAAAAATAAATAAAAAAACAAAAGCGTTCTATCCATACAGGCTATTCGCCGCTTTTTTAATGAAAATATTTTTTAAATTTTATTTTAAACTTAATGTAACCGGAGCAGATAATCTTCCAAAAACCGGCTCTTTTATAATCGCAGCAAACCATTCAAGCCATCTTGATTTTCCTCTTATCTATAGTCTTTTTTCCTTTTCCCGTATCAAAAAGGTAATAGCTCCAGCGGCGAGCGATTATTTTTACAGCAATAAACTGCGCAGGATATTTACCGACCGTTTTATTAATTCTTTTTCTTTCGAAAGGTTCGGTAATTTTATGCACGGGTTAAAAGTCTGCAAACATTTGCTTATGCAAGGCAGTTGCCTTGTTATTTTTCCTGAAGGAACCAGGGTGGTTGGCTCTGAAATCAGCGAATTTAAGCCGGGAGTGGGAATGTTGTCTTACGAATTAAACGTCCCTATTGTTCCTGTTTACGTTGAAGGGGCGGACAGGGCGCTTCCAAAAGGGAAAAGCCTGATCAAGCCGGCGAAAATAAAAATAAAGATAGGTAAACCTTTTACCTATGAGACAGGTGAACAAAAGGGTTATTCGCTATATAAAAAGATTTGCGAAACTGCGCGTAATAAAATAATCGAACTTAAAAAGAGCTAAACTATGCTTTATCCCGTTAGAAAATACATTATGGCGTATCTTAAGGGTGCGATTGTTTTTATCAAAACTATCATTACCAAGATTTTTAAAATTTCTAACGGGATTTATCTAATAAAAGGAAATTTTCAAAAAACAATCCGCTGGATGGCCGGCTCCTGGATGACGCCTAATGAGGCGGCGTTGTTTGGTATTTTTTTCATTGCATTAACTGCTTTGGGTTTTTATTTGGGGCTTACCTATGAGAAATTGCATTTTTGTTTGTTGCTGGTTCCGGTTTTTTTATTTATGCGGATGAGCATGAACGCTTTGGATGGATTGCTTTCGCGCGAATATAAATTAGCTTCAACTGCGGGGGAATTGCTCAATGAAGGCGTTGATGTAATTGGGGATATGTTTTGTTACGGCATTTTATATTTTGTTAGCGGGGTGCCGAAACTTGAATTGATAATTTATCTTATGTTGATATGGGCGGCTGAATTTTTCGGAGTGCTTGGAAAATCTATGCCGGGAGGTGTGCGGCGCTACGAGAATGTGCTTTCAGGCAAGCCAGACAGGGCGCTATGGATGGGATTATTTTCAATTGTTTTATTCTTCAACCCGCAATTTATGAAATACGCCGGTTATTATTTTATAGGTTTGTCTGGGCTTTTGGCTCTTACATGTATTTTGAGAATTAAGAAAATACTTATATGCGCGCGCGGAAAAAAATACGAATCTTATACCTGGATTGGAGAATAATAAAATCAAAAATCAAAATGCAAAATTACATATCAAAATTAAAAATGGTTTAAAAAATTTTGGATTTTGCATTGTCATTTTGGTGTTTAATTTTTGATATTTTAAGTAAAATATCAAAACAGGGAGCATTGTTATAAACTTAAAACAATTATGAAAAAGATACTTATTCCAATCCTTGCAATATCTATATCGTTTTTAATTATGATTTATAAGGGAAGTTTCTCTATGCTTCCGGTTGCTTTTGTGGTCTTATGTTTGCTTATATTTTTTACCTTACTTTCAAAAATTCTGGCTCTTAATAAATCAGCCAGCGCGGAGGAAATAACAAAGCGGACAATCAGCTGGTGGTGGATGGTTGCTATTTTTATGATAAGTGTTGCAACCTACAGGATAATTGTATTTTGTTTTTTGGGATTTCTTTGTTTTTTTACGCTTCGTGAATATTTTTCTATGGTGCCTGAATATAAACAAGAGGGAAGTAAAGGGATAATTTCGGACAATCTCCCCCAGCTTATATGTTACTTTGCAATATTGCTCAGCGCTTATCTTGCGTATATCAGGTGGTACGGTTTATATATTATCCTTGTTCCGGTTTATGTTTTCCTGCTTATGCCGATTATTTTTGTTTTGCAAAACAGGACTGAAGGCTGTATAAGGCGTCTGGGGTTTATTTCTATCGGCCTTATGTTTTTTGTTTTTAACCTCGGCCACAGCTTTTTTATGGTTAATCTCGGAATTTCAATATTGGTTTATTGTTTTCTTCTCACAGAAGCCCGCGACGTATTGGCTTACTGGACAGGAAAAACATTGCATTTACTAGAATTCCGGCATAAAGAAAATTTTATTTTGAAAGTTTTAAATACAAAAATAGCAAAAAATATCAATCCCCAGAAAACATGGGGTGCAGGATTAATCGCCGCAGTCTTAATAAGCGGAATTTCTCTTTTATTCGTTCCTATTTTCCCTGAATTTCCGAAAGGAAAGATAACTTATTTGTTTGCCTCTGTTTTGGGCTTAAGTATAGGGCTTTTAGGCCTCGCGGGCGATTTGGTTTTTTCAATGATTAAAAGAGATATCGGGATAAAAGATACAGGAAGTATTTTACCCGGCCACGGTGGATTGATTGACCGCGTAAACAGCCTTGTTTTTACAATTCCAATTACTTTCCATCTTATTAACTGGATATATGTATAGATTTTTAAAAAGAAGGGGGATTTATGAAACACGATAAGATTCCAACATACGAAGAGCTTTCAAGGCCGCTTGCTGTTTTTTCTTATAAGTGGTTTAAGTGGGCACTTGTCAGGTTTTTTCTAAATACCATAGGCCGCCTGAGCAAGGGCATAAGAATAGGGTTTAAGTACGGTTTTGATTCAGGAACTATGCTTGATTATGTTTACAAAAATAATCCGCAAGGGTTATTGTTTATCGGCAAAATAATCGATAAGCAATATTTAAACGGCTCCGGCTGGGTAGGCATAAGGCAAAGGAAAATTCACTTGAAGGGGATAGTGAGGGAAGTGATAGAGAGTAACCGTAAAATCAACAAACCTACCGTAATTATGGACGTAGCAAGCGGGCCTTGCAGGTACCTTATAGAAACAATACAGGAGTATCAGAAATATGATTTAAAAATAATCTGCCGCGATATGGATGAAGCAGGTTTAGACTCGGGGATTCAATTATGTAATCAACTGGGCATAAAAAACATAAAGTACGAGAAGGCGGATGCTTTTAGCATTGAAGCCTTAAAGAGCGCAAATCCCAAACCAAACGCGATAATTGTTTCCGGACTGTATGAACTTTTTACCAATGACGAAATAATAAAAAAATCAATGAATAGCATAGCGGCGGTTTTAAATTCCGGGGATTATTTTATTTTTACAAACCAGCCGTATCATCCGCAGCTTGAGCTTATTGCAAGAACTTTGCCGAATCGCCTGAAAGAATATTGGGTAATGAGGCTAAGGCCTGAAACGCAGGTAAAATCCTGGGCCACAGCTGCCGGTTTTAAGCATATAAAAACGCTGTTAGATACCTATGGAATTTTCTCCGTGCATTTATTCCAAAAATTATAATATGGCTGCTTTAGATTTTTACCTTAAAATTTTGTATCTGCTTCTTACAAAAAAAATTATGCCGCAGGATGTAATAATTGACGATTATAATTCTTTGTCCGCAGGCTACGATGAATATTTTTCCAGTTATGTAAGCTCACATTCCAGGGAGATGGTTAAGAGGCTTTCGGTTTTAAGTGGCTCATCCAGCCTTGACCTTGCATGCGGCACAGGAACAATAACCGCTGAGCTGGCTAAGTATATAGGGGAGAAAGGAAAAATTACAGCTGTTGATGTTTCCTGCGTAATGCTAGAAAAGGCAAAAGCTAAAATCGGGAATAATAGAAACGTGGAATTTATCTGTGAGGATATGTTTAAGGCGCTAGAAAATGTAAAAAATGATTCACTCGATTTCGTTACCTGCGGATGGGCAATCGGCTATTCAAAGCCGCCCAAATTGCTTAAATATATAAGGCGCATATTAAAACAGAATGGAAAAGTAGGCATCATAGAAAACCGGCAGGATACGTTGTTACCTCTTCGGCAAACAGGAATAAAAGTAATGAAGCTTTATCCTAATTATATCCGTTACCTTATGACGCTTCCTTTGCGTTTGCCGAAAGATAAAGAGCACTTGAGAAAACTTTATACAAATGCAGGGTTTCTGCCGCTTGATTTATGGGAGGGGGAAGTGGAGTTTAACTTCAAAGACGGCCGTGAAGCGCTTAACTGGGCGCTTCATACCGGAGCAAGCGCCGGTTTTGATAAAGTTATGGACGCCTCAATAAAAAATGAATGCGATGAAGCGTTTGCGAGGATTATAGAGCGTGATTATAAAAAAGACGGCGCAATCAAGATTTCTCATAAATTTGTTGCGGGGATAGCGCAAAAAATATGAACCCCGTTAGACTTTTTATTTTGCAGAGTTTAACTGGGTTTGCGCTAGTTGTTTATATCGTAACGGGGGTCTAACGGGGTGAAACATATAACCGGGCTTAAAAAAGAATTAATTCTGATAGGTAATTTAAGAAGCCGTAATTTACGCAAATTTTCTGTAAATAATTTATGGTATTTATTGCGCACCTTTAGAAATGAAAAACTTACGCGGATAAATAATCAATACGTGCTGAATACTTTTATGCCTCCTTTTCCGGGCCCGGCTTTCGAGCAGTTTATAAAAAATACCCTGGCAGCGAAAAACTGCGATATATTTCCTTATTCAAGCTATGTGGGGTTAACCAACAGCTGCAGGTTTAACTGTTGGCATTGCAGCCGCGCCTATAGGGCGAAGGAAGAGCTTACGACAGAAAACTGGATTAGCATTATGCATGAGTTTCAAAAGCTTGGCGTAAGCATTATAGGTTATACCGGAGGAGAGCCGTTATATCGAAATGACCTTGAAAAAATAGCAAATTCAGTTACGCCGGATTCAACAACGATTCTTTTTACAACCGGAGACGGTTTTACCTTGGAACGCGCAGCGAGGCTTAAAGAAAGCGGTATTTTTTATGTGGCAATAAGCCTGGATCATTATGATAAAAATGAACATAACAGGCTGAGAGGCTCTAGTGGTGCATTTGATATTGCTGTAAGGGCGATAAAAAACTCTTTGGCTGTGGGTTTCTACACAGCAGCGCAGTTAACCGTGCGCAAAGATTTTTTAACAAAAAATAATATGGATAAATATATAGAATTTGTGCATTCACTGAATGTCCATGAAATAAGGATAATTGAGCCAATGCCTACAGGGCTTTTGATAGAAAAAGAACAGGATGTATTTTTAAGCGAACCAGAAAGGGAATTTATAAAAAATTATCATATTAAAATAAATAAAGATGAGAATTTGCCTAAAATCGCCTCTTTTGCTTATCTTGAAGATAAATCTCTTTATGGCTGCGGAGCAGGAACACAGCATCTTTACATAGATAGCTGCGGGAATATGTGCCCCTGTGATTTTACTCCGCTTTCTTTCGGGAACGTTATCAAAGAAGGATTTTCTAATGTTTATTCAAGCATGCGAAAATATTTCGATGTGCCGCAAAGCAAATGTTTTCTTTTAAATAACATGGATAAAATGAAAGCTGGTTTTAAGGGAAAACTTCCGATTGAATACAAAGAAGCAATTAGGGTATGCGGCGGCTGCATTAAGACCGAGCCGCCAAAATTTTACAGGAAATTGGGATGTCGGATGAAGCAGTAACTTTTCAAGCCAAAAGGCGCCGAAAAGCTGCGTAGCTGAATTCGACCCAGCACTTATTTTTGAAAGTATGTTTGAAAAAAATCAAAGAGTTTTTGGGTATAACTCTTTGGCCATAAATACAATGCTGTTACAAAAATAAGTGCTGGGTTAATTCGACTAGAAATTTTTCAGGCAGGAAGCCTGAAAAATGTAAGTCTCATTAAGGAGGTTGACATGGAGAATGAAAAAACAAAAAAAGCAGGCAGGATAATTACGATTGTAGGCGCTTTGATATGTGCCCTCTTAAGTGCTTTTTTCACGCTGATAGGCTCAGGCGCAAGTGAACTGGGTATGTATCCTATTGCTACGCTGCCAACGCCGGTTTGGATTGCGTGGGGCCTTGTTTGGGGTACACTTTGCGGAATTTTAGGCGCACAGTTTTTAATAAAAATACTTACACAAAAAAGAAATATTCTTTATGGTTTATTGTTAGGTCCAGCGACAGGTTTTGCCATAGGTATTGTTAATGGCATTTTAACCGGCACAACTTTTTTTGGAATTTTTTTAGGTATAATACTTGGGCTTATGCCTGGTTTAATTTTTGCGGCAATTTTCCTGCATCTTACCAAAAATAATCCTTAACCGTTAGCTGCAATTAGAGAAAAGTATATTTATGAATTTTTTTAAAAGAATTGCCAGGTTGTTTGTTGTGGCAGTGATTACATTTATTGTTTGCAAAGCTACCGGTTTTGGTTGGAAATTTTGGAGCCCGCCGCCTTCGTTTGTTATGCAGGACGATAATAAGTTAGAGCAGAGATTAAACTTGCACGTATGCAAACTTTCCGATGAAATATGAAGCATCAATTTCTACGACCCTAAAGGCTTGAAGGAGGCTTGCGATTATATTTCTGAACAATTTGCATCTTATGGCTATAAGGTTGAATTCCAGTCCTACAAAATTAACGGGGTAACAGTAAAAAATATAATTGTAACCAAAAAAGGCGCCAAATATCCCGATAGATTTATTATTGTCGGGGCCCACTATGATAATTATTTTAATCCAGGCGCTGATGATAATGCCAGCGGAATAGCCGGTTTGCTTGAGGTCGCACGGCTGGTTTCTAATTATGATAGCAACAACAGTATAAGGTTTATCGCATTTGTCAACGAAGAGCCGCCATTTTTTAAAACCGAATATATGGGCAGCAGAATTTACGCTAAAGCTGCACGCTTACGAAATGAAGACATAAAGGGAGTTGTGATATTGGAAATGATCGGCTATTATTCCAATAAACCATTCTCGCAACGCTATCCGCCTATTTTCGGTTTATTTTATCCCAACAAAGGTAACTTCATCGGCGTCCTGGGAAATTTTAATTCATGGCAGTTGGCTAAAGAGGTAGTTTCAGGATTAAAGGAAAGGGCGCAGCTTCCCGTTGAATCTGTAGTGACTTTTGATTTTATAGGCGGCATAGATTTTTCCGATAACGGTTCGTTTTGGAAGGAGGGTTTTCCGTCAATAATGGTTACAGACACAGCCTCCTACAGGAACAAATATTATCACAGCCAAAGCGATACTTACGATACGCTTAATTACAAAGCTATGGCAGAGGTGGTAAGAGGAATTGTATTTGCACTTAAGAGAATAGACAATAAATAACTGGAATCTTTGCCTGCCCCGCAAAGCCGGCCAAAGAGAAAAAAATTGATTAACTTACATAAGAAGCTATAATTAATAAAATCACACTATGGAAAAACCATCCGCTTCCAAATTTTATGGGATATGCGTGGGGGCAGCCAACATCACATTTGTTGAGCTCTGCCTTGATAAAGAGATACCCTGTGTTACTAAAACTTTTCAGATATCACACGAAGGAAATATTCTTGGCCGCTTGGATGAGGAATTGAAGAAAATAAAATATACCGGATGCAAATATATCGCAATCACTGGCCGCAAAATCAAAGATTCCGTAAATTTGCCGTGGATTTCGGAACCGGAAGCAGTTGAGGAATCTTTCGCTTTTATCAACAAAGATAAAAATAAATTTGACGCTATTATAAGTATGGGCGCAGAAGTTTTTATTGCCTATCTTTTAAGCAAAGAAGGCCATATAGCTTCAGTGAGGACGCTTAGCAAATGCGCAAGCGGCACCGGGGAGTTTTTTATGCAGCAACTGCATAGGATGAATATAACACTTCCTGACGCCATAAAATCAACCAGCAAGGAAAATATATACAGGCTTTCCAGCAGGTGTTCGGTATTTTGCAAAAGCGATTGCACACACGCGCTTAACAAAGGTCAGAATGTAAGTGAAATTCTTGCAGGGCTTTCTGAAATGATGGCAAGAAAGGTGCTTGAGCTTTTGGTCAATGTGCCGAAAAATAATATTATGCTGGTAGGCTCTGTCGCATTAAATCCGCATGTTGTAAGATTTCTAAAATCAGACATAAAAGAAATTTACGTCCCTCAAGAAGCGCATTACTTCGAAGCTCTCGGCGCTTCTCTCTGGGCGGTAAAACACAAAGCAGAAGCAAGAGAGCAAAATTTTCTTAAAAACAAAATTTCTTCCCTGAAATCAAATATTCTTCCGCCTCTAAACAGCGCTTTGACCCTTGTTGATTACAAACCAAATTGGCAAAGAGAAATTTACAACGAAGGAGATGTTTGCATATTGGGGCTGGACGTCGGTTCAACTACTACTAAAGCGGTAATGTTAAGAGAAAAAGATAACGCCGTGCTTGACTCAATTTATTTAAGGACAAATGGAAACCCGATTGAGGCAGCCTGCAGCTGCTATAAATCATTGGCTTCTAAAGTAGATAAAAAAATAAAAATTATAGGTTTAGGCGTAACCGGCTCAGGAAGGCAGATAGTTGCTTTGCATGCATTAAGCGAATCAATAGTCAACGAGATTATTGCGCATTCAAGGGCAGCTGTATATTTTGACCCTGAAGTTGACACTATCTTTGAAATAGGCGGGCAGGACGCAAAATATACCTATATCACCAATGGTGTTTCTTCCGACTACGCAATGAATGAGGCTTGTTCTGCGGGAACGGGTTCTTTTCTGGAAGAGTCCTGCAAGGAAACTCTCGGAGTTGGCTTAACAGAAATTGAGCATTATGCGATAAAAGGCAACAAGCCGCCTAACTTCAACGACCAATGTGCAGCTTTTATTAGCAGCGATATTAAAGCAGCTTGCCAGGATGGCCTTAGCAAGGAAGACATTATAGCAGGCCTGGTTTATTCCATATGCGTTAATTATAACAACAGAGTTAAAGGAAACAGAATTGTCGGCGATAAAATTTTTATGCAGGGGGGTGTCTGCTATAACAAGGCCGTTCCTTTAGCTATGGCTTCTATTCTAGGAAAAAAAATCATTGTTCCGCCAGACCCTGGTTTAATGGGTGCGTTCGGCGTCGCCCTTGAGGTCAAAAATAAACTTAAAATGGGGTTATTAAAAGAAAAGATTTTTGACCTGAACGAGCTTACAAACAGAAAGGTTTCTCATAAAGGGTTTTTTAAGTGTAACGGAGGCGTTGAAGGTTGCGACAGGAAATGCGATGTTGCGCGTATAGAGATTTTGGGTAAAACTCATCTCTTTGGCGGCGCGTGTAATAAATATTATAATTTGTTTTACGATCTTAAATTTGACAGTGAAAGAATGAATCTGTCAAAAAAGCGCGAGGATACCCTGTTTAGCCCGCTGAAAGATGTAAAGGAAAAGCCGCACCATGCTCATTCAGGAAGTTATTTCCACCACAAACCAATAAAAAGTGTTGGAATCAATAAATCGTTTCTTACCCATATTTTATTTCCATTGTATTACAATTTTTTTTCTTCTTTGGGCTGCAAAGTTATAATTCCTGATAAAATTTGCGATGAAGGCGTCCAGCTCAAGGGTGCGTCTTTCTGCTATCCAGCCGAGATAGCGCATGGTTTATTCCACGATTTATTAAAGCAATCCCCGGATTATATTTTCCTGCCGCAGATTTTGGAACTTAAATCTAAAAATGCCAGGCGCAGCAGAAAGGAACAGCAATCTACGTGCGTAATATTACAGGGAGAGTCATATTATTTGCGCAGTTCCTTTAAGGATATGGACAAAAACAAAATACTTGCGCCTGTACTTGATTTCTCTAAAGGCCTAAGAGGCGCGCGCGCTCAGTTCCTGGATATGGCACAAACAATGGGTTTTAAAAGGAAAGATGCAAAGAAAGCCTATAAGCTTTCCTGTGAAAAACAACATGATTTTGTAAGAAAAACAAAACATTTTGGCCAAACGTGTTTGGAGGAGCTTAAAAAACATCCTGAGAGAATAGCTGTTGTTTTGCTGGGCAGAGCCTATAACGCTTTTGCTATTCACGCCAATATGGCTATACCGGATAAATTTGCTTCCCGCGGTATCACTGTTATACCTTTTGACTGCCTGCCTTACGAAAACGAATCCGATGACAGGCATATGTATTGGGCAACAGGGCAAATGCTGCTTAAGGCGAGCCGTCTTACAAAGAAGCACCCGCAACTTTTTGCTACCTTTATTACCAACTTTAGCTGCGGCCCGGATTCTTTTATAGTGGGAAACGTCCGAGACATTATGGGCAAAAAACCGATGCTCATACTTGAGATAGACTCACACACTGCTGATGCAGGTATTAATACCAGAATTGAAGCATTTCTTGATATAGTTAAAGGCGTGCGAAGCCAACCTCACTATCTTGATGAAAAAAAAGAAAAATTTAAACCGGCGCGCTGTATTAATTTCAGAAAAAAAATATGGATTACTTCTTCAACCCGCGAAAGGTTTACAATAAAAGACCCAAGGGTAAAAGTAATTATTCCTGCAATGGGTGAGCTCGGCCCGCAGGCTCTTTCCGCAGTATTCCACTCTATAGGCATAAATTCCGTGTCATTGCTTCCTTCTGATGATATTTCTTTAAAATACGGAAGAGCCCATACTACCTGTAAGGAATGCCTGCCATTGATTTTAACTGCGGGAGGGCTGATTAGGTATTTTAAGGAACAACCTGCTAACGGAGATGTTCATGTTTATTTTATGCCGGCAACCGGCGGCAACTGCAGGTTTGGCCAATACAATGTGTTTTTAAAAAATATGATAAGAAAACAAAAGATGAAAAACCTGGCTGTGTGGTCAATGGACACGCAAAATAGTTACACCGGACTCGGGGTTAAATTTAACAAACTTGTTTTAAAAGGCGCAGTAATTTCTGATGTGATGTACGATATGAAAAATGCCCTGAAAGTATTAGCCAGCGACAGGGACAAAGCAATGGCTGTATTCGATTGCGAATGGAAAAAGATTCTGCATTGTTTGTCAAATAAAGGCAAAAGATTGGAAGAGCAGCTTAAAAAAAGCGCGCATGCGCTTAGGGGCATTCCTTTAAAATACCCGCTTTCTGAAGCAAAGGTAGTTGCTCTTATGGGTGAAATATATGTAAGAAGAGATGACTTTTGCTGTAATGCGATAATTGAGCGATTAGCGCAAAAAGGCTTTATCGTAAAAACTGCGCCTGTTTTGGAATGGCTGCATTATGTTGATTACCTGGTTAAAAGGAAAATAATTCAATCTAATTTCAGCGTCAGCGGAAAAATTGAATTCTTTTTTAAGCAGCGCCTGCAAAGAATTTACGAAAAAGATATAAAAGAAATATTATCGCTCTCGGGGTTATATCACGATAATGCTGTAGGGATGGAAGAAATTATGCGTTTCGGAAAGCACCTTATAAGCGAACAGCTTACAGGGGAGTCAATAGTTGTCGTGGGCGCTGCGTTAAAAGAAATTATGCATTCTGCCTGCGGGATTATAAACGTAGGGCCTTTCGCGTGCCTGCCTTCAAGGATAATTGAGGCTATATTAAGCAGCAATATGAATTTAAAAACAAAAATGGAGATAGAAGGGAAAAATGTGTTAAATTCAGAAGACAATCATGAATTTGCCTTTTTATCGATAGAAGTGGATGGTAACCCTTTTCCGCTTTTGATGGATGCCAAAATAGAAGCTTTTTGCCTTCAAGCTGGAAGGCTGCACAAGAAAATCCTGGCTGCACCCGCCAAAACAATTTGATACTAAAATCTTCAATCGATAGTAACTTGACAATGCCTAATTAGCGTATAAAATAAATAGAAAGATGCACATAACGAAAAAATATATTTTTTGCAGCTTACTTTTGTGTTTGATATTTGGTTTTACCCAGCATCTATCTGCCCAGCCCAAAGAGCCTAAAGTGTATTCTGGCAATTACCAGCCGTACTACGAGCCTGTTCCTGAAATAAGCATATTTTATTCGGTAAAAAAACATTCATTAACGCAGGATTATGAAATCATAATAACAAACAGGGGTGATGTTATTGTTTCCGAAAACAATTACTATGACAAGCCTAAAGTCTATAATGCGAAATTATCGGAGACTGAGCTTAATACTCTGGCAGATTTTATCTTAAAGACTGATATTTTCCAGTTTAAAGATGAGTATGTGACGGACAAAGATTTCATTGACTCGGACGGTGAGAGATTAAAAATCAGCATAGGCAAAAGGACAAAACAAATAGTTATAAGCGCGGTAACCGGGCCGGCTAAGATACGGGCAATAATAAATAAACTTGATGAAATACGGCAGCGCATGATAAAGCCCGAGGAAGACGCCACGTTGTAAGCTATATTTTAGTTATATAAAACAAATTATTTAACGGAGGAGAACATGGACAAAATTTTATTAGTGGAAGACGAAAAGGAAACCGCGGATGCAATTGCGAGATTTTTAACGCGCAAAGGCTACGAAATTGACGTGGCATACGATTTAACAACCGCCCTGTCCAAAAACGTTTCCGATTACAACTTAGTGCTTCTCGATATCCTGCTTAAGGGAGAGAAGAGCTTTCCTATGCTTAAAAAGGTAAAACAGGAACAGCCGAAGCTGCCGGTTATTATCGTAAGTGCTTACGACAATGATGAAAATATCGTTGAAGCGAAAAAACTCGGCGCAGACGGTTTTATAGCGAAGCCCGTAATGACCGAATATCTGGAAAATTTCCTTCTTTCAAAAATACAATCTCTGCGCAGAAAGGCGCTTTAGTTTGATGCGCAATTTGTTTTCGTTCCGTATCCTGTATACCTACACCATTTTCATTGTCATTATTTCTCTTGTCCCTGTAAATACAAAAAGCGTTGACTTTATCCCTTTCCTTGACAAAATAACGCATTTTTTAATCTACGCAACGCTTGCTTTCCTGGCGATAAATACTTTTAGATTAAATAACAGGCAAAACTGCTATCTAAAAGTATTTTTTTATTGTTTTTGCGTGGGGTTAGTTGTTGAGTGTATTCAATATTTTCTTCCATACAGGGCGTTTGAGGTGTTTGACATTTTTGCGAATTCTCTGGGCACAGTTTCAGGAATTTTTATACGAATAACATAAAAAAACTATGAGAGTGATTAAACGCGACGGAAAACCTGAACAATTTAATTATGTTAAAATTCACAATGCCATCTTAAAAGCCGGCCAGGAAGTCCTTAACGAAAGCGAAGCGGAAAAGTTAGTTAAAATTATCCTTCCGCGCGTGCTTGCCGCCATTAAAAAATATGAAAAACAGGCTATACCCATAGAATATATTCAGGACATAGTTGAGGAAACCCTGATGAAAGCAGGGTACCCGCAAGTTGCCAAGGCTTATATACTTTACCGCAATTACCGCCAGGATATAAGAGTTGCCAAGGAAAAATTAGGTATAAAGGACGGTTTTAAATTATCATTAAACGCCATAAGTGTTTTAAGCCAGCGGTATTTACTTCGCGACGATAACAGGCGTGTTATCGAAACCCCCGGCGCGATGTTTAGAAGAGTTTGCAATCATATCGCAAAAGCGGAGAGAAATTTTTCTCCTAAGAAAGAAAGTTACTTTGCCGAAAAATTCTACGAGAAAATGTCATCTCTCGAGTTTCTTCCTAATTCACCAACCCTTATGAACGCGGGCACGAAATTAGGCCAGCTTTCAGCCTGCTTTGTGCTTCCCGTCGATGATTCTATGAACGGCATTTTTGACTCTTTAAAGGCAATGGCGCTGATACATCAAACCGGAGGAGGCACAGGTTTTAGTTTTTCGCGAATCCGCCCCAAGAATGATTTGGTTTTATCAACCAAAGGCCAGGCCTCTGGCCCTGTTTCTTTTATGCAGATTTTTGATAAAGCAACGGACGTCGTTATGCAGGGAGGCAGGCGCCGCGGTGCGAATATGGGGATTTTAAGGGTAGACCATCCTGACATAGTAGAATTCGTCGAGGCTAAGTTAAAAGAAGGTGTTTTGGAGAATTTCAATATATCGGTGGGTATAACTGATAGCTTCATAAAGGTTTTAAAACGTAACGGCTATATGGATCTTGTAAATCCAAGGACAGGGCTTTGCGAAAAAAAGATAAAAGCAAAAACTCTTTTTTCTCTAATTACTTTATGCGCCTATAAATATGCTGACCCCGGGTTGATATTTCTTGACAGGATAAACAAAACGCACCCCCTATGCACTTTAGGCGAGATTGAGGCAACTAACCCTTGCGGAGAAATACCGTTACTTGCGCACGAAAGCTGTAATCTTGCTTCCGTAAATCTTTCCAAATTCGTAAAAAATAAAAAAGTTAACTGGAAGGCGATAGAAGAAGCTGTTGAACTTGGCGTGCGTTTCCTGGATGATGTTATTGAAATTAACAATTACCCGTTAAAACAGATAGAAGCAATTACAAAAGCAAACAGAAAAATCGGTTTAGGCGTTATGGGCTTTGCCGATATGCTTATAAAAATGCGTATACCCTATAATTCCAAAGACGCAGTTAAGTTCGCAGGCAGTCTTATGCGGTTTATCCGCAAATGTTCGATAAGCGCTTCTTCGCAGCTTGCCAAAGAGCGCGGGGTTTTTAAAAACTATAAATATTCAAGTTATGCAAAAAAGAATTTACGCTTAAGAAATGCTACATTAAACAGCATAGCGCCTACGGGTACAATAAGCATTATCGGAAACTGTTCATCTGGAATAGAGCCTGTTTTTGCTTTAAGCTTTAGCAGGAATGTTTTGGGAGGAAACCGCTTGTTTGAAGTTAATCCTTTGCTTGAAGAAGTAATAAGAGAAGAAGGCCTTTATTCAAGAAATCTTATGGATATGCTGAAAGGAGAGCCAACTTTAAAAAACATAAAAGGTATTCCGTCGGTAATCAAAAAGACTTTTGCTACCGCATTTGACATAAATCCAATGGATCATTTAAAGATTCAGGCGGCTTTTCAGGAATATACCGATAACGCAGTATCTAAAACAATAAATCTTCCCGAAAGCGCAACTCTGGAAGACGTGGAAAAGATTTATCTTGCTGCGTATGATTTGAAGCTAAAAGGAATTACCATTTATCGCTATGGAACAAAAACAGGGCAAGTCCTTACCAGGGAAGAACTTTACGAAAAAGAAATCGCGGATACAACAGGAAGTTGTTTTCGAAATATATGTATCGCCTAATTATTCCAGCTGAAAAACCCAGATGAAAGAGCCTTTCCGAATTATTTTTGAGGATGATTCTATTGTCATCCTTGAAAAACAAGCAAAAATATTAACTCTGCCATCCCCAAAAAAAGAAAAATACACTTTAACCAGCCTTCTTGAAGAAAAACTGAAAAAACCAGTGTATCCCTGTCACAGGCTCGATAGAGAAACTACCGGACTGATAATTTATGCCAAGTCGAGAAATATCCAGGAAAGAGTTATGAATCAGTTCAGGCAGGGGCTCGTCAAAAAAAGATATATTGCTTTTGTGAAAGGAAGGCTCAGGCAGAGAAGCGGAGTTTTTTCCGGTTATGTTTTAGACAGGGAAGGAAAAAGATTCGGTGAAAAACCCAAAAAAGCAAAAGCCAGGTTCTATGTTATTTTAGAGCGCAGCCATTATAGTATGGTTGAGCTTGAGCCTTTCACAGGAAGAACTAACCAGTTGCGCATACAGCTTGCGCAGGCTGGTTGTCCAATACTCGGCGAAAGAAAATATGCGTTTGGCAGGGATTTTAAGGTCAATTTTAGAAGGCTTGCCCTCCATGCCTGTTTCATAAGTTTTAACCACCCGGTAAGCGGCAAAAAACTTATCTTTAAACTTGATTTGCCTCCTGATATGAAAGCGTTTTTATCGGAAAAAGCCTGATATCCGGGGCTAAACCAGGCTAATTAATTTAATCCCGCTTTTTTGCAAAAATAACTGTAACTTTTTATTACCCTCAAACGTTAAACACTATGCAGGAAGATATGAGAAAAGATGAGGAAATTATGATGGAATATAGGGCTGGCAGTATGGTTGCGCTTGAGGAGATTTTTCAAAGATACAAGAAACCCATACTGAATTATGCTTTTAAGCTTTTATCCAGCTTTGCTGACGCTGAAGATGTAGTCGGCGAGGTATTTTATATACTGACTTCGCGTAAAGATAGCTATGAGCCGGTTGCTAAGTTTTCTACCTGGATTTATACAATTGCGCACAATGTTGCAATAGACAGGATTAGAAGAAGAAGAAAGATATTCTTCTTCTGGCAAAAAAACGATAAAGACGGCAATTCCTACGAAGAGCTTGATATGCCTGATACGCGTTTTATGCCGGATAGCAGTGCCCAGGAAAATGATATCTCATTTTATGTCAAAAAAGCCATAGATAGATTACCTTTTAATTTGAAAGAAGCAATAGTCCTTCGGCAATACCACAATCTAAGTTACGATGAGATAGCAGCTGTTTTAAATTGCTCGTTAAGCAAAGTGAAAATCCTTATCTTCAGGGCTAAAGAAGCTTTGCGCAAGGAACTTTTGCCCTACATGGAGGAATTAAGATGATATTTATCCATTCGAAAATAAAAAAATTAATTTCTGCTTATCTGGATAACGAAGTAAATGATAGAGAAAAGAATCTGGTAGAAGAGCATCTTAAAAAATGTACTTTCTGCAGGAAGTACTACGAAAGTTTACAGAAGCTTTCTTCTACTTTAGATAAATATAAAGAAGAGGATTTATCTCCTGATTTAGAGCAGCGTATAAAGTTTAATTTTCTGGGGGAAAGATATAAGGGGGTGGCTAAAATGAAGAACAAAAGACTGATATTTGGTATCAGTTCCGGGGCTTTGGCTATCCTTTTGACGTTCGTGTTTGTCGGGCATATGTATGATTACTTAAGGCATTCGGCGCAAGGAAGGTTGCAGGGCGGAGTATATTCTTCCGCAGCAAGAGAATATGAGCCAACAACTGGCGTCCGTACGCACGGAAGATTAGGCGCATCGGCTGATGGAATCGGCGAACAATATTCTCCGGCATTGGTTTCCGGAAAACAGAATAAAAATGACTTAGAAAGATTTAAATCTTCAGGCGATACGCGATGGATAACAACAACAGACAATTCTTCTGCTGCATGGCAAAGCGTTGGGTACGCAGGAGGAGGTTCTTTCGATAAACCTCTTTCCGTTAGTGCCATTGAAGGTGCAGCGCAGGAAGGCCCTATTGTTATAGTTGAGCCTTATCTTCCAGCCACAGGCAAAGAGGATAAATTAATCCGTAATGCTGAGGCAACGCTGGAAGTGGAAAACATCCAGAAAGTCTATGATGATATTGTAAAAATTGGAAAAGGTAACAACGGCTATCTTGCCGCAGCTAACTTTAATGAATCAACCAGCGGTAAGGTAAGCGCGCAGATTATACTGCGTGTGCCAAAGGAAAAATTCGAAGAAACAATCACTGAAGTAAGAAAACTCGGGCAGGTTAAAAAATTCAGTATTAACAGCATTGATATATCGCAGGATTACAATGCCCTTGTCTCAGAGCTTAACACAATTAAGACCGTTTATGACAAAATCGCTGAAAAACTTAAAGAAAAGAAAACTGACATACAGCAGGCAGTGAGGCTTGAGTCACAACTGACGCCTATTGCTAAACGCATAGAGGTTATAAGAAACAAAATTTCCCAATATGATAACCTTATTGCGGTATCTACAATTACAATAAATCTCTATGAAGTTTCCTGGAAGCTGATGATTAAGGAAAGCATTAAGGAAACAAAACAACATTTTGCAGCGTTTGTTTCAGGGCTGCTTAAGAATTCAATAGGCCTGTTTCTTTTGTTGGCTATGGTTTGTACGGCTCTAATAGCTTTAGCTGTTCTTAAGCCTAAGATAGTTAAAGTAGTTAAAATGATATTTACCAAAAAATCTTCGTAAACATTCTGCATGGTAAGTTCCTGCATAAGGGAAGGCCGTTACGGCCTTCCCTTTGTTTTTTTAGTTTGCTGCTGAAGTGTAAAAGGGATTTTATTCCAATTTGCGATGTGCGAAAAAAGTCAGAGAAAAGTAGAATTTTCCTATTCCTATGCAGGGATTAAACGTATAATATAAATCAGGATAATCGGAATAAATCAGAAGTATCAGCCTAAAGCTTAAAAATTTATTTTAAGAAATAAAATGTGGACAAGAAATAATTTGGAAAAATTAATTAAAGAAAAACTTGAAGATTACCTGTTTATAGTTGTCTCTAACCGCGAACCTTATTCTCATGTTTTTAAAAAAGGAAAAATTGAGTGCCAGTATGGCGCAGGCGGGGTTGTTGCCGCGCTTGACCCTGTTATGAAGGCCTGTCATGGGCTTTGGGTAGCTGCGGGCCTGGGCGATGCAGACAGAAAAGTAGCTGACAGCAAAGGTAAAATAAAGGTTCCGCCGGAAAATCCGTCATATACCTTAAAGCGTGTTTGGCTGACAAAGGAAGAAGAAAACGGTTATTACTATGGATATTCTAATGAAGGATTGTGGCCTTTGTGCCACACGGCTTTTGAAAGGCCGTTATTCAGAAAAGAAGATTGGGATTTCTATGTTAAGGCGAATGAGAAATTTGCTCAGGCTATAATAGATGAGTTGGGCGATAGGAAAGCTTTTGTCTGGATTCAGGATTATCATCTGTGCCTTTTACCCAAGCTTCTCAGAGAAAAAGCAGGGGAGCAATTGATTATTGCTCATTTTTGGCATATACCATGGCCGGCTTATGATACGCTGCGTTTATTACCGCAGAAGAAAGATATTCTGGAGGGGCTTCTTTCAAACGATCTTTTGGGGTTTCAGATTCGAAACCACTGCGGTAATTTTTTTGATGCTGTGGACAGGGAAATAGAAAGTAAAAATGACAGGGAGAAATTTTCTGTAATACGCAAAAATCACGAGACCTTAATCAGGCCATACCCTATCAGCGTTGATTTTGAAGGGATTAACAAACTGGCCTCTTCAGGCGAAGTGTTAAACGCAAAAGCACAGCTTCTTGAAGAATATGGGTTATCCGGTTTTAAGGTTCTTCTTGGGCTCGATCGTCTTGACTATACTAAAGGAATACCTGAGAGGCTTAAGGCGATTGACTTTTTGCTAAAAAAATACCCGGACTTAAAAGAAAAGTTTGTTTTCATACAGATGGGCGAGATAAGCCGCATACATATACCTAAATACAAAGCGCTTAATGATGAGATTGATGCTTTGGTTGAACAGATAAACTGGAAGTATTCAACCGTTGACTGGAAGCCGATTATTCTGGTAAGAAGGCATCTTTCTTATCCGGAGTTGCTCGCATTTTATCTTCTGGGTGATGTTTGCATTGTCAGTTCTTTGGATGATGGAATGAACCTGGTTGCGAAAGAATTTTTATCCAGCCGCTACGACGAAAAAGGTATGCTTGTTTTAAGTGAATTTACCGGTGCCAGCCGCGAGTTAACCGACAGTGTTTTAATAAATCCGTACGACGTCGAGCAGTTTGCAGAAGGTATATACACGTCGCTAAACCTTTCCGACGAAGAACGGAAAAAGAAAATGGTTAAGCTGAGAGAAGTTGTTAGCAATAACAACATTTTTCGCTGGGCAGGAAAAATTATCTCAGAATTGCTTAAATTGGAATTTAAAGAATAACTTGCTTTTTTAACCGCCCTTTCTATAATTATTATTAATGCAATGTTTATGTGATAAATTGCATTCAATTAGTAAAGGGTCTAAAGGTATGGATTATCTTTAGAGGGTCATGGGTGGTCGGGCCGCCATCTGAATAGATTTTTGGATGGTGGTTTTTTTATTTACGAGATGCTTAGATGAAAGAAATAGCTAATATTTTATCGCAATTTAGGCAAACAATGATGCCGGTGGTTGTTTTTGTTTCTGTCTGGCTTGTAGGTTATATTCTTCGTAAAATTGTATTTATCAGGGTAACTAAATGGGCGGAGAAAACAAAATCCCAGGTTGACGATATAATCCTTGAGGCGATTAAAGGCCCTTTTATTATATGGTCAATAATGCTCGGAATGTATTTTGCACTCCGGCTTTCAAATCTGCCGCAGAACTTCACAAACATTGCCGGAAAAATATTGCTCGTGCTTGGAATGTTTTCGGTTACGCTTGTTATTGCAAATATTATAGCAAGGCTGGCACAGGTTTATTCAAAGCGGATAGAAACTGTTTTGCCGGGAACCTCCCTTACTAAAAATATAACCAGAATAATTATTCTTGGAATAGGCATTCTGGTGATACTTAACACGCTTGGTGTTTCCATAACGCCTATCCTTGCGACTCTTGGCGTAGGCGGCCTTGCAGTTGCGTTAGCCCTTCAGGATACGCTTTCAAACCTTTTTTCCGGGTTTCACGTAATTATGGCAAGGCAGATAAAAATAGGCGATTACGTAAAACTTGAGACAGGGGAAGAGGGTTATGTCATAGATATAACCTGGCGCACAACTGAAATAAAAATGCTTCCCAATAATGTTGTTTTGGTTCCTAACGCCAAACTCGCCCAGGCAATTATAGTAAATTATTATCTTCCTGAAAAAGAAATTGCCGTCATGGTTGATTTGGGAGTGCATTATAAAAGCGATCTTGAAAAAGTAGAGCGCATAACCTGCGAAGTGGGGAAAGAAGTAATGGAAAGTGTCGCCGGCGGGGTTTCTGGTTTTGAGCCTTTTATCCGGTATAATACTTTTGGAGATTTTTGCATAAAATTTACGGTTATTTTGCGGGCAAAAGAATTTGTTGACCAATATTACATTAAGCATGAATTTATAAAAAGATTGCACGAGCGTTTTAATGCAGAGAATATAATTATTCCTTACCCTATAAGAGCGATAAATTACGAACAGGAAGGCGCAAAATGAAAAGACTTTTGTTGTTTATTCTGCCGATTTTAACTATTGTGTCTATAGCGTTTGTTCTTTTTGGGGTAATTCAGGTCCGTTTTGAAGAGGAAAGGCTTCTGGATGACCTTAAAAGAAAAGCAAAGGCTGTTGCCGAAAGCGTTGAGCTCTCCGCAAAAAATATTCTTACAAACAACGATTTAAGAATGGCGAAACGGCTCGTGGAAAGTTTTCAGAAGCGTGAAAGGCTGCAGGGCTGCGTTCTTTACGACAAAGAAGGAAAAATTCTGGCTATTACAGAAAGGATTTCCAAATGGCAGGATGAAAATAAGCCTTATATCCAAGAGGCTTTGGCAAGCAAACAGCCGCACGCCGGATTGGAAAAGCTTGAAGAATATTCCGTATACAGTTATGCTTTGCCGGTGCTCGATGAAGAAAACAATACGGTTGGTTTGGTTGAGGTTGTGTATGATACTTCGTATGCTTTTACGCGGCTTATGGATTTATGGAAACGCATAAGCTTACCGCTTATCGTATTATTGTTTTCTATAATAGTAACCGGGCTTTTAATACAAAGGCAAATTTTTATTATGCCGGTAAAACAGCTTACTGAATGGTTCCAGCATTTTCAGAAAGGCGAAATAGACACCGCTCATCCGATAAAAGAAAAAGGTGATCTTGGCAAGCTTGCCAGTGAGGTTGAGCAGGTTGCTTTATCCTTACGGGTCGCGCGTAAAATAGTTCAGGCGGAGGCATCTGTCCGCATACAGGAGACTGAATTATGGACGCAGGAGAAACTTAAAGATTTAGTCCGCGCAAAACTGGGAGAAAATGCTTTGTTCGTTGTTTCAAACAGAGAGCCCTACATGCATATTATAAACCAGGTAACCGGTGAAACAAAATGTGTAAGGCCGGCAAGCGGGGTAGTTACGGCAATAGACCCAATAATGCGCGCTTGCGGCGGGACATGGGTGGCGCATGGAAGTGCGAGCGCGGATAAAAAATTTGTAAATTCCAAAGATAAGCTTGGGGTCCCTCCCGGCGATAACAGATATATACTTAAAAGAGTATGGCTTTCGAAAGAAGAAGAAGAGGGGTATTATTACGGCTTTTCTAATGAGGGGTTATGGCCGCTTTGCCATACTACCCATACGCGCCCTATATTTAGAGAAGCAGATTGGCAAATGTATAAAAAAGTAAACCAAAAATTCGCAGAAAGCATATTGGAGGAGCTACCCAATAAAAATCCTTTTGTGTTTATCCAAGATTATCATTTTACGCTTCTTGGCAGGATGATTAAACAGAAAAGGCCTGACGCGACGATTGCGCTTTTTTGGCACATACCCTGGCCTAACCCGGAAGCATTTTCGATATGCCCTTATCAGAAAGAAATTCTTGACGGCATGCTTGGCTGCGATTTGATAGGTTTTCACGTGCAGAATCACTGCAACAATTTTTTGGATACCGTAAACAGGCTTCTTGAGTCTAGAGTAGATGCTGAAAAATTCAGCATAAGCCGGCTGGGGAAAGAAACATTTGTAAGGGCTTTTCCTATAAGTGTTAACGGAAAAATAACAGGTAAATCTTTTTCTTCAAATCAGGACGACCGGGAGTTAATCCGCAAGGAACTAGAGCTGGATGGCAAAATAATTGCGGTTGGGGTTGACAGGATAGATTACACGAAAGGTATAGCCGAAAGAATCCTTGCTATCGACAGGTTTTTAGAAAAATACCCCCAATATAAAAATAAATTTGTCTTTATCCAGTTGGCCGCTCCGAGCCGCACGCATATAAAGCGCTATCATGATTTAATGGGTGAGATTGATGAATTAATAGAGAAGACAAATTGGAAACATTCCAATGGAAATTGGCAGCCAATAATTTATCTCAAAAGGTATTTTTCGCCCGAAGAAATAGCCCCATATTATGAACTTGCCGATATTTGCATTGTTAGTTCCCTGCATGACGGGATGAATCTCGTGGCGAAGGAATATATCGCTGCAAAAGATAATTTAGCCGGAGTGCTCCTTTTGAGCAAGTTTACCGGAGCAGCCAGAGAATTACCTGAGGCAGTATTGGTAAATCCTTATTCTATCGAAGAATTTGCCGATAGCATAAAATTCGCCATAGAAATGCCGCAAGAAGAGAAAAATAAACGTATGGGAAAAATGCTCAGCAACATAAAAGAAAATAATGTTTATCGCTGGGCAGCAAATATTATAATTGAATTGACCGGTTTAAAGAAAGCCGTATAAATAAAATTTTACATAAATGCGGTATTTATTTTCCAATTTGGATCAAATAGAAAGCATTATTAAAAATAAACCGCTCTTTCTTTTGCTGGATTACGACGGAACATTAACTCCTATCAGAAAAACTCCCGGTCAGGCCAATATTCTTTCAAGAACAAAGAGCCTTTTGAAAGACATCTCAAAAAATAAAAAAATCAAGCTGGCTATTATAAGCGGCAGGTCTTTGATTGATATCGAAAGTAAAGTAGGCTTGAGTAACATTATTTATTCCGGAAACCACGGCCTTGAAATTTCCGGGCCAAAAATTAAATTTAAGATGTTTGTACCCAAAGAATCCCGCAAAACCATAGAAGAGATTAGCAGGCAGCTAAAAAAAGAGTTTTCTTCAATTAATGGTGTTATCATAGAAGATAAGGGTTTTGGCGTGGCATTGCATTTCAGGCAGGTTTATAAAAGGCAGATTCCAGCGGTAAAGGCTATTTTCAATAAAATTACCGGACCGTATTTGTCGGGAAATAAAATTATGATAAAACCAGGGAAAATGGTTTTTGACGTAAGGCCGGCAATTTCCTGGGACAAGGGGAAGGCGGTTTCAATGCTTCTTAAACTAAAGAAACGCTTATGGGGCAAAAAAACAATTTTACCTGTTTATATCGGCGATGATATAACGGACGAAGACGCCTTCTCTGCGCTAAAATCTAAAGGCATTACTGTTTTTGTCGGCAAAAATAAAAAAACTAATGCAAAGTATTATCTTAATAATACAGGCGAAGTTTTGAAATTCCTAAGGTTTATCCTGAATGTAAAAAAAGGGAAGCTATATGCCTGAGTTGATGAAAGACGCCCAGCCGTTTAAATTCTATACAAGGCTGCATCTAACGGAGTTAACCGGCTTACGTGCTTCAAATTTAAGCCAGCTGCTTAAGCTTATAAAGAAGGTTCCTGGTTCGTGCATTTACCACCATACTCACAGGTTTCTTCAGCAGCATCAATACCTTTCCCCTGAACCGCCTAATGATTTTGCATACTGGGTCAGCGAAGTTTTGGGCGAAGCTGCTTTGGGGGAGGAGCTCGCAAGTATAGATACCATACGGTTTAATACGATACGTGCGCTGCGCGAAGAAATCATTGAAACAATAGAATATTATATAAAAAATAATTTTTTCGCAAGGCTTAAATTTTCTTCCGAAGGCGAGGAGTTTCATTTTATTAAATCGGTGAGCTTTATTTCACCCACAAAGTATATCGCTTATAATTTATCGGATTTCGCAGAGATACTTAAGAAGATAACCATTGATTCGATATATTTTCATATTTTTGAAGCAAGGCTGCGTCTCGAAAAACCAGCCAATGATTTTTCCTGCTGGATTGAGACTTCTTTAGGCATAAAAGAACTGGCAGGCAGGATATCCAATTTAGACCCTTATACTTATACGCTGGAAGATTTACGCCAGGTATTAATAAGTGTAATTGAAAATTATGTGAGAAATAGAAATTAATATGGCAAACATAAAAGATTATATTCCGATAGTAGGGGAATCGACAGTTGAGGATTTACAGTTAATTGCCGGGCAATTAAAAGGTAAGGTCATACAGAATGTAAATTCAACATCTCTTGGCGGGGGTGTGGCGGAAATACTAAATAGAATGGTTCCGCTGCTTCGCGAACTGGGCGTGGACACACATTGGGACCAGATAAAGGGAGAAGAAGCTTTCTTTGAAGTAACCAAAAAGTTTCATAATGCATTGCATGGCCGGCGGCAGGAAATAAGCAAGCGTGATTTTAACCTCTTCATGGACACAAGCAATTGGAATATAAAAAATATGAATACCTACGGCGATATAGTTTTTATACACGACCCTCAGCCGATTGCTTTGGTTAAAAAAAGAAAGAAAAACAAATGGTTGTGGCGCTGCCATGTCGATGTTTCCAGTCCGGATAGGCGCGTGTGGCATTTTCTTACGAATTTTATACTTAATTACGATTCTGCCGTGTTCTCTTCCCCTAATTTTTCCCGCAGGCTGCCTATACGGCAATTTCTGATTCCGCCTTCAATAGACCCTCTCAGCGACAAGAACAAAGAACTACCGCAGGAAGTTATAGCATCTGTATTGGCAAAATATAATGTGCCGTGCGATAAACCGATAGTTACCCAAATATCAAGATTTGACCCCCTCAAAGACCCCATAGGCGTTATTGAAGCTTATAAATTAGTAAAAAAACATATAGATTGCACTTTAGTGCTTGCCGGCGGCACTGCTTCGGATGATCCTGAAGGCGAGAGAGTGCTTGAAGAAGTAAAAAAACGTGCCGCGGACGATAAAGATATACATGTATTGTTGCTCCCTCATAGCGATATCGAAGTTAATGCTTTACAGCGAGCGTCAACGGTTATTGTGCAAAAATCCTTAAGAGAAGGGTTTGGCCTTACGGTTGCGGAGGCATTATGGAAGGCAAAACCTGTTGTTGCCTCACACACAGGAGGCATTCCTTTGCAGATAAAACATAAATATTCAGGGCTTCTTTGCCGTTCGATAGAAGGAGCGGCTTTTTCCATAAAACAACTTCTAAACAGCCCGCGTTATGCCAAAAGGCTTGGCGAAAACGGCAGGGAGCACATAAAAGACAATTTTCTGCTCACGCGGCATCTACGAGACTATATGTTGTTATTTCTTTCCGTATATCACAAAGAAGATGTCGTCTATCTTTAATTTTTAATAAAAAAATCATTGCTTCTATTTACAATCAATAGCTTTTTGATATAATTTTTTTTAGAACAAATCATTATAAAACAGAGTATTAAATGAGACAAAAATGGACTTCTAAAATCGGTATCATTCTTGCTGTTGCAGGTTCTGCTGTAGGCCTTGGAAATTTTTTAAGGTTTCCTTCCCAGGCGGCGCAAAATGGCGGCGGCGCATTTATGATACCTTATTTCATTTCTCTTTTACTTCTTGGCATACCGCTTATGTGGATTGAATGGGCTATAGGCAGATACGGCGGATTATTCGGCCACGGCACAGCGCCTTTGATTTTTAACCGGCTTTGGAAACACCGCGCTTCAAAATATTTCGGCGCAATAGGGGTATTCGGGCCTCTCGCAATATTTATATATTATCTTTATATCGAAAGCTGGCTTTTGGGGTATGCTTTTTATTCGCTTAAGGGTACCGGCGCACATTTAGCTACGCAAGCAGGAGCAGTTGATTTTCTGCATAGATATCAAGGAATAACCACAAAAGATATTTTTATTGTTACATATCTTTTTTTGTCCTTACTTTTATCGTAAACTTCACAATCATTTACCACGGAATAAAAGGGGGGATTGAAAGGTTATGCAAGTTTGCCCTGCCGGTCCTTTTTATATTTGCGATTATTATTGCGGTAAGAGTAATTACGCTTGGAGCGCCAATTCCTGCGCATCCAGACTGGAACGTTTCAAACGGATTTGGTTTTCTATGGAACCCGGATTTTAGCGCGCTCTTAAACGCAAAAGTATGGCTTGCTGCTGCCGGGCAGATTCTTTTTACTTTAAGCGTAGGCATAGGCGTTATAATAACATACGCAAGTTATCTTTCGAAAGGAGACGACATAGTTTTATCCGGGCTTACAGCTTCTTCATTGAATGAGTTTGCCGAAGTTATTTTGGGCGGCTCAATTATTATACCTCTTGCATTTGCATTTTTTGGCGGAGCGGGTGCAACGGAAATAGCTCAAAGCGGAAGTTTCAATATAGGGTTTGTTTCCATGCCGCTTATTTTTTCGAAAATAAATTATGGAATGATTTTTTCTTTCCTATGGTTTATACTTTTATTTTTGGCAGGCCTCACTTCAAGCGTTTCTTTGCTTGAGCCGGCAGTTGCCTTTTTAAGCGACGATTTGGGTATTTCACGTAAAAAGTCAGTATGGATTCTCGGAGTATTGAGTTTTGTGCTTTGCCAGTTTCCCATATTCTTCCTGTCGCGGGGTGTAGTCGATGAAATGGATTTTTGGGCCGGCTCTTTTTTCCTGGTAGTTTTTGCTTTGGCTGAATGTATATTGTTTGTCTGGATTTTCGGAATAGACAAAGCCTGGAATGAAATACATCACGGAGCAGAGCTTAATATCCCGCGCTTCTATAAATTTATTATAAAATACATTACGCCTTTATTTTTGATTTTTATACTGGGGTTCTGGTTTTTTCAGCAGGCAGTGCCGAATTTTTTGCTTAAAGGAGTGGCGCGTGAAAATATTCCTTATATTCTGGCTACGCGCGTGGGATTCGTGATACTTTTCGCAGTTATAGCTATACTGGTGCGTAAAGCGCATAAAAAACATTTTCAAGTAAAAGAATGACTATACCAGGCTGGATTTTTTTAATAGTTTCCTGGGCGGCAATATTGTGGCTTGTGATTTTTTGCATTTACAGGGCATTTAAAGAGCCCTATAAAGACCTTTAAATGCTTTTAAAAATTTCATTGGCCGCTTGTCGCAATAGTAAAAGGTGCATCAAGGGAGGTTTGGCAAATGCTTAAGAGAAAGCGCGTCTTATTTACTTTTTTTTCCGTAATCATTTTCGCTTCATTCTGCCTTTATTTTATATATGCGGAAACAGCTTCCTGTGCGCAGGCGTATAAATCTTTTCAGCGCCTTGAAGATAAAGTCAAAGTTATCACAAGAAGTTTTAAGGGGGAGTATTCCTACGTAATTAAAAATATCGAAAAACCTTTCTGCAAAATATCGCGTAATGAGAATAAAATATTTCCAGCCGCCAGCGTTATAAAATTACCAGTAGCCGCGGTTGCCTTCAAAGCTGCTAAAGAAGGAAAAGTTTCACTTTCCCAAAAATTTACAATTTCTGCAAAAGATATTGCCGGCGGCTCCGGCGTAATAAAAACAATGCCTACGCCCGTAGTCCTGACTTTTAAAGAAATTATTGAGATAATGATCGTAAACAGCGACAACACCGCAACCAACAAGATTATCGATATTCTGGGTTATCAGTATCTAAATAAAGGGTTTAAGGAACTCGGCTTAAGGAGAACCGTTCTTAAGCGTAAAATGATGGACTTTTCCGGGAGAAAGCGCGGTGTAGAAAACTATACAAGCGTTTCAGACATAGTTTTTCTTCTGGAAGAAATTTACCGGAGGGACCTTATAGACAAAGATTCTTCAGAGATGATGCTTTCATTTCTGAGCAAGCAAAAAATTAACGACCGTATTCCGCGGTATTTGCCTAAAAATGTAAAAGTCGCCCATAAAACCGGCCTTGAGCGCGGCGTCGTGCATGACGCGGGTATCATTTTTTCCTCAAAAGGCGATTATGTGGTTTGTGTTTTCACTAAAAGAGTAAAAGACTACAGCAAAGCAAAGAAATTTATAGCCCGCCTTTCCCTGGCAACATACAATAATTTACATAACAATAAATAGCATTTTGGTTTTAGGTCATTTCTGGCGGTTTTGACGCAATTTTACCCACGTACCAGTTCCGCCCGTTGGCGGGACGGTGCGGGGTTTCGCTCCACAGCAAACCCCGAAAGTTAAGAGGCTACACCCTCGCACCGTATGGTGCAGGGCACGGCTGTTGGCTCGTTGAACTTCACGTTTAATTTCAATGTTAACCTATGTCATGATCTTTCCATAAACACCGGATATCTGTTTGCTCACCCCGTTATAATCACGCTTGCTTTTATTTTTATTGTCGGTAAAATAAATAAAACCAAGGTTTATGGCAGCCCGTAGGGCGAACATAAGCCTTATGGTTGAATTTACCCAGCACTTATTTTTGAAAGTATCCCTGATAGAAATTCAAAAGAAGTTGGTGGGTATAACTTTTTGATAGATAAGCATAATGTTGTTACAAAAATAAGTGCTGGGTAAATTTGCACTATTATTTTTTCTGCGTGCTGGTGCACTTGAAAAAAATAATGTGCTCATTAAAAAGGCGCAAAATATGAAAGAAATTGTTAATGAAATCCTTAAAGAAGAAGAATCAGCGCGACGAGTAATTGAAAAAACTAAAATTGAAGCTGGAGGAATCATCACTGACGCTGAAAATCAAGCCAAGGCTTACCTTGAAAAGGCACAAGCTGAACTTAAGCATTTTTTGAGCCAAAAAGAGGAAACTGCGGAAAAACAGTTTCTTGCCGAGAAAGAAAAGCTCCTGAAAGAAACCGAAGAAGAAAATACCCGCTTACGAAAATCATGGGAAAAAGACATACCCGCTATCGCAAGGAACCTTTTTTCGCAGTTGATAAGTAAACCCCGTTAGAGAATTCTATCTTTTAACGGGTGGTTGCGGTGACTGTGGTTTTCTCTAACGGGGTAAAAAAGACTAAAATGCTAGATCTTACCAAGTATTCCTTTGCAAACGCAAAAATCCGCGCCATGCTTTCGCGTCTTTATGACGCAGGCTATTTTAAGCGGCTTAGCGACTCTGAAGACGTTTATGAATTGTTAGACCTTTTGAAGAATACTTCATATAAAAATATTGCCGAAAGAATCAAAAAAGAAACGCTAAACCTCGAACACCTGGAACATGAGCTTGTATTAAACGATTTGCATATTTATAAGAAGGTTTACGGAATGCTTCCGACGAATACAGAAAAAAACTTCGTTATTCTTATGACGCAGCGTTTCGAAATAGATGAGCTTAAATTTATACTGAGAGCATGGCATAAAAAAATGGAAGTTGAATTAAGCGATTTTCTTTATGGCGAGAAGGTAGCGTTTAATATTGATTTTAAAAAAATTCTTTCCTGCAATAATATTGAAGAAATAATACTTCTGCTTGATGAAACACCATATAAACAGCCGCTTTTAAAAGCAAAAGACAAATTCAAAGAAAGAAATTCCACTTTTTATCTTGAGAGCGCCCTGGATTTAAATTATTACCAGAGGCTTCTTGATTTCTGCAATAAATTTTCTTTGTCTGATAAAAAAATTTCCCGGAAAATATTAGGAATAGAAATTGATATCGAAAATATAAACTCGTTGATTCGTTTAAGAAAATATTATTCGCTGAGTATGGCTGAAATGATGGATGTGGTTATCCCCGGCGGAGAAAAAATAGACAAAGACAGCGTAAGAAAATTCTACGCAACAGACGGGCTTACCAAGATAGTGGAGGGAGTCGCCTTCGGGCAGTATGCGAAAGTAAAAGAGCTGGTCGAAGCAAATATATATTTTATCGAAAATTTCCTTTATGAGATCCTTTTGCGGGAAGTAAAAAGGGTATTGGCTGGTTTTCCGTTTACCATAGGCACAATTATAGGATATTTAATATTAAAGCGCAGAGAAACCAGAAATCTCATTTCGCTGATTTACGCAAAAAGCCTCGGGGCTAAAAGCGAAGATATATCGCATTTAATCGGCATATAAAAAATAACATATGTTTACTTCTTCTTCAATGGATATGTTGAGTATGGTTGTCTTTAAAGACAAGATAGAGGAAGTCGTTTCCCGTCTTGTGAGGCTTGGCATTTTTCAGCCGGTTGACATCAGAAAAATAGAAGAGGAAGTAAGCAGCCTTACTTCGCTTGAAATAGAAAAAGAAAATACTGAATTGCAGGCGCTTGAAATAACTTTCCGGGAAATTTTGAGAAAACTTAACATTTCAATTGAGCCTAGCCGCGATATAGAAACTTTTTCCGTCGAAAGCGTAAATGAAATTTTTAAATCGCTTGATGAAAAACTTTCGGCGAATTTATCCGAAAGGCAGGATCTGGTAGGCGAACTAAAGACAACAGAGTCGATGTTTGCGCAGGTAAGGGATTATTTTGCATTTCCGCTTAAACGCGGGGCTTATTATACTTTTCTTCAGGTTAATCTCGGTAAGGTAGACGAAAAGAATCTGGCGGTACTGGAGAGAAGCCTTCGTGAAATTCCCCATCTTTTTTACCCTGTTAGAAAGCAGGATGGAAAAATTATAACACTTACCATAGGACTCCGGCGGGACAGGGCTGTAATTGAAAAAATCTTAAAAGATGTTGCTTTTCAGGAAATAGAGTTTCCGGAAAGCGGCCAGGATATGTCCGGAGATGTTGAAAGTAAATTGAAAGAAAAAATAGATGGATACAAAAAACGCATAGAAGAACTGGATTTTCGTGTAAATAAAATCGCAAAAGAACACGAAGGAGTTTTACGCAAAATACGCGCATTTATTACCCTTAAAAAATCTTTGATAGAAGCAAAAAAATTTTCCTGCGCAACAGACAAGACTGTTATACTTTCAGGCTGGGTGCTGCGTAAGGATAAAGATAAAGTAACAAGCGAAATTAAAAAAATAGCAGGCGTTTCATATATTGAGAAAAAAAGAGCGGAAGAATTAAATATTCCAAAAGAAGATATACCCGTTTATCTTGAGCACAGTGCAATATTTAAGCCTTTCGAGCTTCTCATAAATTCCTACGGCCTTCCCCGTTACGGTACAATTGACCCTACGGTATTTGTCGCCATCAGTTTTCTTATAATGTTTGGCGCGATGTTTGGTGACTTGGGCCAGGGGTTGTCTCTGGCACTCATTGGTTTATTGATAAGAAGAACCAAAAACATAAAAATTAAACAGGCTTCAGCTCTTCTTGTTTATTGCGGCATAAGTTCGTCAATTTTTGGCGTTCTTTACGGAACTATCTTCGGATTTGAAGAAATAATTCCTGCGGTATGGATAAGGCCTATGGAGAATATTTTAGAAATTTTTAAAATAAGCGTTATGTTCGGCATAGCAATCATTAGCCTGGGTGTTTTGGTAAATATAATAAATGCGTTGCGTGATAAAGATTATATTAAGGCTTTATTCGACAAAGCAGGGTTAATTACCGGAATAATTTACTGGCTTGCTATCGGCTTTATAAGCAAATTATTCGTGGCGGAAAAAAATATTCCTTCAATCTATCTGATTTTAATTTTTGCAGGGATTATCCTTATATTTTTAAAGCCGGTAATAGAAATAATTTTTAAAAAGAAAAAAGAAAGCTTATTTGTTTCTTTTATGGAAAGCCTGGTGGATATTTTGGAAATAATAATGGGTTATCTTGCAAATACTGTTTCTTTTATACGTATTGCTGCATTTTCTCTGGCTCACGCCGGCCTTTTTCTCGCTATTTTTGAATTGTCGCGGCTTTTAAGGGGTGTGGGAGGGTTGCCGTTGTCGGTACTTGTGATAATTTTGGGAAATATTCTTATAGTTTTGCTTGAGGGAATGGTTGTAAGCATACAGTCGCTTCGTTTAAATTACTATGAATTCTTTTCCAAGTTCTTTGTGGCGGGCAAACATGTTTATAAGCCATTGACAATGCGTGGGCTTTGAGCTAGACTTATTGGTTTTCGAATAAGATAGCAACTTTTCAAGCGCAAAGCGCGCCGAAAAGTTGTGTAATCGAATTCGACCCCGCACCTTTGAACGTATTCTTTCAGAATAAGATAAAGGTGCGGGGTTAATTCACGCTATCATTTTTTCTACGCTTATGCTTGAAAAAATGATGTGCTCATTAAAGGAGGTGCTCGATGAAAGTTAAAAGAACAATGTTATGGATTTTTGCTTTGGTAATTGCAAATTTTGCTTTAAATGCTTTTAGTTTTGTTTTTGCAGCTGCAGAAACATCCAATGTCAGCGCTTCTGTTGCGCAATGGGGTTTCTTGGCGGCAGCAATTGCAACAGGGCTAAGCGCGATTGCCGCAGGAATAGCTGTGGCTTACGTCGGTGCAGCTGCAGTTGGCGCAATGAGCGAAAAACCAGAAATAGCCGGACGGGCTCTTATCTATGTCGGACTCGCCGAAGGTATTGCTATCTACGGTTTGATTATAGCAATTATGATTTTGGGCAAAATCTAATGACACAGATGATCGCAGATTTGAAAATAGATGATCACAGATAAAATAATAAATCATCTGTGTTTATCTGTGATTTGCCATCTGTGATAATCTGTGTGTAAACAAAATGAATTTTTTTTGTATAGCAGACAAAGAAAGCAGCCTGGGTTTTAAATTTTCAGGTATAGAAACCAGGGAAATTTCAAATAAAGCAGAAGCCCTGGAGGCTTTTAGCGTTGCTTTAGCGATTGAGAATGTCGGCATTATAATTATAACCGAAAAAGCAGCCTCTTTTATAAGGGAAAAACTTAACCAATTCCTTTATCAGGAAGAGCTTCCGTTAATAGTTGAAGTCCCTTCAAGAGGCCCCGTTAAGAAACGTAAGAGCGTTTCCGAATCTTTGAAGGAAATTATAGGCATAAGCGCATAAGTTGTTGCATGAAACAAAAAAAAGAAGATTATTCAAAAGAAAATATTACTAACGCCGAGGAAATTCGCAAGAAAATCCACGAAGAAACCGACTATGAAACCAAAGAAATCATTGCGCGCGCAAAAACTTCAGCTTCAAATATATTAAATGAGGCTGAAAAACAGGCAGAAAAAAATAAACAAAATGCTTTGGCAGAATTGGAAAAGAAAATAAATACAATCAAGGAAAGGATGTTTTCCGCTCTTAGTCTGGAGAAAAAAAGAGTGATTATGGGGGAAAAAAGCAAATTTATAGAAGAGGTATTTATTGAATTAAGCAATCAGGCGGCTGCCTTCAGGAACCAGCAGGATTATGCCCAATTTCTAAAGAAAATAATTTTAGAGGCAGCAGGCGTTATAGATGCGATGAGCCTTGAAGTTCTTTATTCTCCTCTCGATGAAAAAATAATCAATGACAGCTTTACCGGAGACGCAAAAGATTTGTGCAAGAGTCAATTGAATCAGGAAATAGTGCTTAAATTCACAAAAAGCGACTTTAAGGACATAGGTTTTATCGTGCAGTCTATGGATGGAAGATTGATTTACGATGCCAGATTTACTTCGCAGTTAAATTTGGTGCGTGACGATATTTATATGGATTTATTGAGGAAATTATAATGGCAAATATTGCTGGACGTGTATTTAGAATTGTAGGGCCGGTTGTAGAAATCGAAGAAGTTACAACACTTCGTATGCTTGATATGGTTGAAGTGGGCGACGAACATCTTGTTGGAGAAGTCGTGCGTCTTAAAGAAGATAAAGCTTATGTGCAGGTTTATGAAGATACAACTTCGATTAAAGCAGGAGACCCGGTTTATAGCGAAGGTTATCCTTTATATGTAGAATTGGGGCCGGGACTTATCGGAAAGATTTTTGATGGAATACAAAGGCCGCTTGAGGCCATACAAGAGAGGGAAGGGATTTTTATAAAACGGGGAGTGCATGTATCGGCCATAGACAGAAACAAGAAATGGCATTTTATGCCGGTTAAACAGGCAGGAGCATCCGTAAAAGGCGGAGAAGTAATTGGAAATGTTTTGGAGACCGCACTTATAAAGCATAAAATAATGGCCTATCCGGCAATAGAAGGCAAATTGAAATGGATTGCAAACGAAGGCGAATATTCGGTTTCGGAAAAAATTGCCGTAATAGAAAGTAACGGGCAGGATTTAGAAATTTTCATGTATCAGCGTTGGCCGGTGAGAAAACCGCGGCCCTACCTTGAGCGCGAAACAGTAAGCGAGCCTTTAATTACCGGGCAGCGTGTGATAGATACGCTTTTCCCTGTTGCCAAAGGCGGCTGCGTTGCAGTTCCCGGAGGATTCGGAACAGGCAAGACTGTTGTGCAGCATCAGCTGGCAAAATGGAGCAACGCCGATATCGTCATATTCGTCGGCTGCGGAGAACGCGGAAATGAGATGACCGATGTTTTATTAAATTTTCCAAAATTAATTGACCCGCGCACCGGACGCGCCCTTTCCGAGAGGACTATTTTTATCGCAAACACTTCAAATATGCCTGTTGCTGCGCGTGAAGCAAGTATATATACAGGTATAACACTAGCCGAATATTACAGGGATATGGGTTACAATGTTGCTTTGATGGCAGATTCAACTTCCCGCTGGGCCGAAGCTCTTCGTGAACTTTCCGGCAGGCTTGAAGAGATGCCGCTTGAGGAAGGCTTTCCGGCATATCTACCATCCCGGCTTGCAGAATTTTACGAACGCGCAGGAAAAGTGAAAACCTTGAATAACGAAGATGGTTCAATCACAATCATAGCTTCTATATCTCCACAGGGAGGAGATTTTTCCGAACCGGTTACTTCGCATACCAAAAGATTTGTGAGATGCTTCTGGGCTTTGGATAGAGATTTAGCTAACGCAAGGCATTACCCATCAATTGGCTGGATAGACAGTTATTCCGAATATCTCGATGACGTAAAAACGTGGTGGCATAAAAATATTGATGAGAGCTGGTCGTCATACCGTTACGAAATAATGGAGCTTTTGCAGAAGGAGCAGCGCCTTCTTCAGGTTGTAAAGCTGGTTGGGCCTGACGTTCTCCCGCAGACGCAGCGGCTTATTCTTGAAGTTTGCAGTATATTTAAAAATACGTTTTTGCAGCAAAGCGCTTTCGATAAGGTAGACACTTATTCTTCAGCCCGCAAGCAATTTCTGATGTTAAAAATTATACTTTTGTTTTATCATAAAAGCGAAGAAGTTATAAAGAAAGGCGTAAACGTTACGGAAATAAGAGAAACCAAGATATATAAGGAAATTATGCGTATGAAACTCACCTATACGGAAAATGACCTTGAAAAACTGGCAAAGCTTCCCGAAAAAATCGATGAATCTTTTATGGAGCTGGGTGTCTAATATGAACCCAGCCCTTCCAAAATGCATTATGGTTATGTTTAGAAATGTAACAGGTCTAACTAAAAACAAGGGTTGGGGTAGAAACAATAAATCTAAGATACAAGGAGGAAGGGCGGGGTGAAAGAATATAATTTGAGAGAATATCTTGGTTTGGAAGAAATAGTCGGTCCGGTTTTTGTAATACGCAACATCCATAACGTGGGTTACAATGAGCTGGTTGATATAGTAGACAAGGATGGAAAAACCAGGTTAGGCATAATTATTGAAGCGGGAAAAGGATACGCGATAGTTGAAGTATTAGGAGGAACCAGCGGCCTTGCTCTAAAATCAAGCAGGATAAGATTTAAGGAAAAGCCTCTGATGGTTGGGGTCTCGGAGGATGTTTTGGGCAGAGTGTTTGACGGTCTCGGCAATCCGCTTGATAAAATGTCCAAACCGCTTTATGAAGATTATGTCGATGTAAATGGCTTTGCCATAAATCCGACTGCGCGCGATTATCCCAAAAACATAATTGAAACAGGCATATCATCCATAGATGTAATGAATACGCTTATAAGGGGCCAGAAACTTCCGATATTTTCCGGAAGCGGACTTCCGCATGATTTAATCGCTACCCAAATAGCGCGCCAGGCGCATGTTAAAAAAGAAAAATTCTGCGTTATATTTGTGGCAATGGGCGTTAAGTATGATACCGCGAAATTTTTCATAAAAAGCTTCGAAGATTCCGGGGTTCTTGAGCGCGTAACTATGTTTTTGAGCCTTGCAGACAGCCCTTCGATTGAAAGACTGCTTACGCCGAAGCTTGCATTAAGCTGCGCAGAGTTTCTTGCATTTAAGAAAAATATGCATGTCTTGGTAATAATGACTGATATGTCTAATTACTGCGAAGCGCTTCGCGAGCTTTCAACCATAAGAGGAGAAATTCCGGCAAGGAAAGGTTATCCCGGTTATCTCTACAGCGACCTTGCAGGTTTATATGAACGCGCAGGAATGATTAAAGGTATAAACGGCTCTATCACGCAGCTGCCTATCCTTACCATGCCTAATGATGATATCACGCATCCTATACCGGATTTAACAGGTTATATTACTGAAGGGCAAATTGTTCTTGAAAGGGAAATGCATGCAAGAGGAATATATCCTCCGATAGCAGGGCTTCCTTCGCTTTCCCGTCTTATGAAGGACAATATTGGAGAAGGTTTAACCAGAGAGGACCATTCAGCCCTTGCCTCACAGCTGTTTGCCTGTTACGCAAAGGTAAAAGATATACGCGCGCTTGCCTCAATCATAGGAGAAGAGGAATTGTCGCCTTTGGATAATCTTTACCTTAAGTTCGGCGATGAATTCGAAAAGAAATTTTTAACCCAGGGGTATTACGAAAACCGTTCGCTTGAACAAGGCCTTGACCTTGGCTGGCACGTGCTTTCGCTTTTACCCGCTGATGAGCTGGTGAGAATTCGCGAGGAGATGGTTAAGAAGTATTACAAGAAAAGAGACGAAGTCCGTGGAGTGTAATAGATATGCGGGCAAATGTAGCAGCAACAAAAACTAATCTTTTAAAGGTTAAGAAAACCCTCGCCCTCACAGAGGAAGGTTATGCGCTTCTTGATGAAAAGAGAAGGCTTCTCATAACTGAACTGACTTCCATAATACATGTCGTAGATAAATTACAGCGCGACCTTGATGAGGCAATAGCGAAAGCTTATGTTTTAGTTGACCGTGCTACCATAGTTATGGGAAGGCAAAAAATGGAAACCCTTAGCTTGGCCATTGATATAAAGAGTGAAATCAGCATTTCAAACCGCAGGGTTATGGGCGTAAGCCTTCCGGCAATAGACCTTAAAGTCACAGAAAACGCGCCATTTTATAGCCCTATAGACGTAAGTTTCTATACAGATGAGGTAATCGTAAGATTTAAGGAAATCGTTGGACTGATTTCGCAATTTGCCGAGAAGAAAATTTCATTGCTGCGCATAGCTAAAGAAGTTCAAAAAACCATAAGAAAAGTAAATGCTCTCGAAAAAATCCATCTTCCGTATTTCAGGGAAACCCTTAAATATATAAACGATAGGCTTGAAGAGGAGTCACGGGAAGCGTTCTCGATGTTAAAAATTATCAAGGAAAGGCTGGGCAGGTAAATGTCCTCAATAAAAAATATTGTTGTTTCTCTTTCCGGAAGCGCAGCGTCGTTGTGCACTGCAAAATACGCTATTTATCTTTCAAAGCAGTTAAACGCTAAACTTTATGCCGTATACGTAGTGGATGCCCGGTCTTTACATGAGCTATTAAAGGCTAGAATATTTGTTGAAATAGAAGCTGTTGAATATGAGCGCGATTTAAAAGATCAGGGAACGAATACTCTCGAACGTGTAAAAAAAATGGCTGAGATTAAAAAAGTAGAATATGAAGGGCTGCTTCTTAAAGGTGTAATACACGAAGAGGTGATAAATACCGTAAGGGATTTGTCGGCGGATTTGCTTGTTATAGGCGAACTTAAAGAAATAGTGTCGCGCCGTGAAATATTTTATGATGAAGGAGAAAGGATTTTCAGGGAATCGTCTTGTCCGGTAGTAGTTGTTAAAAATCCGGAAGAGGTTGACAGGCTGTATAGAGAATTAGAGCAATAAAAATAACCATTTTTAAAACAACAAAGTTGGGAGGTTTTTCGCCATGAAGATATCGGATTACTTTAAAAAGGAATTTTGCATAATGGATTTAAAGGCAACCAACAAAGAGCAGGCCATAAGGGAAGTTGCCAATTGTCTTACCGTTAACGGAAAGATAAAAGACAAAGAAAAATTTATACACGATATTCTGGAACGTGAAAGTTTAGGCTCTACAGGAATCGGCCATAAAGTTGCTATTCCTCATTCACGTACCGACGTGGTTAACGGCTTTGTCATAGGTTTCGGCCGCTCCAAAGAAGGAATAGATTTTAAGGCGCTGGACGGAGATAAGGTAAATCTCATTTTTCTTATGGGCGCAAATCCCAGTGAACTTAATCTTTATCTTCGGCTTCTTGCTGAGCTTTCCAGGCTTCTTATGGAAAACTCTTTCCGCAGGGAATTAATGTCCGTAAATACCGGGGAAGAGGTTATCGATATGATAAAAAGGTATGAAGCAGGAAGCGGGATAGTGAAATGATAAAAACCCAAAGCAGAGAAATTCTTTCAATGGTTATGGCAGGAGGCCGCGGCGAGCGTCTGTATCCTTTAACGCTTGAGCGTACAAAGCCGTCTGTTCCTTACGGCGGAAAATACAGGATAATTGATTTTGCATTAAGCAATCTTATAAATTCCGGTATTTATTCGATATATGTATTGGTGCAGTATAAATCCCAGTCCCTTATTGAGCATATAAGAACCACCTGGAGCAAGGGCGGAGTTTTAACAAAGCATTTCGTAACAGTGGTCCCCCCTCAAATGCGTAAAAAACAGGAATGGTATAAAGGCACGGCTGATTCCATATACCAAAACATAAATCTTGTTTATGATTTTAAGCCGAGATTTGTTGCTATATTTGCCGGAGACCATATCTACAGAATGAATATAGCTGAAATGATAGATTATCATCTGCGTAAGAAGGCTCATCTTACAATTTCGGTTATGCCTATGGAGTCAAAATATTCCAGTCAATTCGGCATAGTCGGAATGGACGACGATAATAAAGTTAAAAGCTTCGAGGAAAAACCCGTAATTTCCGGCAAGAAAAATATCTTCGCATCAATGGGCAACTATATTTTTGACACTGATTTTCTCATAGACGTCCTTGAGGAAGATGCCAAAAGAGATACCAGCCGCGATTTTGGAAAAGATATAATACCTCATCTTGCCAAAAAGCACGCAAGAGTTTATGCTTATGATTTTTCAAAAAATAGAATACCTTCCCTTAATAAATATGAAGACCCGTTTTACTGGAAGGATGTAGGAACAATTAGCAGCTACTGGCAGGCAAATATGGATTTGTTGGGAAAAGAGCCAATACTTGACCTTGATAACCAGGCCTGGCCGATTTACGCATCAAACCTGGACAGCCCTCCGGCAAGAATCATAGGTTCAGAAATAGAAAATTCGCTTATCTGCGAAGGTTCCAGGATAAACGGAGCAAAAATAAAAAATTCAATTATCGGCAGGGCAGTTAAGGTTGAGCAAGGCTGCACGATAGAAGATTCCATAGTCATGGATTTTACCCACATACATAAAAATTCCCACCTGAAAAGAGTCATAACCGACCGTTTCAATATCGTAGACCACGACAGCCGCATAGGTTACAACAAAAAAGATGACAGCAAGAATTATTACCTTGATTCATCAGGAATTACTGTGGTTAAGCGCGGCTCGAGAAAAGCATACTACTTTTAAAAATCAAATATCAAAAATCAAAAGTCAAAATGACAATAAAAAATCAAAAATTTTTTAATATATTTGAATTTTGGTCTGTAATTTTTATTTTTGCATTTTGATTTTTAATTTTTGTTTATGGATGTATTTGAAGCAATAAAAAAAAGAAGAAGCGTCCGTGCCTATCTCGATAAACCTGTTGAGGAAGAAAAAATTTTAAAAATTCTCGAAGCTGCACGGCTAGCGCCTTCTGCTTCCAACAGGCAGGAATGGAGATTCGTTGTAGTTAAGGACAAAAAAACAAGAGCAGAGCTTAAAAAAGCAGCTAAGGGCCAGGCATTCGTAGGAGAAGCCCCCGTAGTTATTGCCTGCTGCGCAGAAACTGATAACCACGTAATGACCTGCGGCCAGTTATGTTATCCTATAGATGTAGCAATAGCCATAGACCATATGACACTTAGCGCTTGCGGCCTGGGCCTTGGCACATGCTGGGTTGGCGCTTTTTACGAAGAAGAAGTAAAGAAAATTCTTGAAATACCAAAGAATATAAAAGTTGTTGAGCTGCTGTGTTTAGGTTACGCCAAAGAAGAATTAAAACAACCAAAAGAGCGTCTCAGCATAGAGGAAATAGCTTTTTCAGAGAAGTGGGATAAGTCTTACCAGACAAAGTAAAATCAATAAATCTGCGGCAGGGTCAAGAAGGCTTTCAGCCGGTTATTTGAGGGATTTTTTGTTTGTTTTTCAAAGAGCGTAATTGGTTTATCAGGCTTACTTAGGGTTGATTTTTAACGGTTGGGTGGTATAATTAACAAGTTTTTTCAAATGAGGCCAAAATTTTTCTAAGGTAATCCGCAGGAAAAATGCTAGGCCGAATTTGACCCAGCACTTATTTTTGTAACAACATTGTATTTATACATCAAAGAGTTATACTAAAAGACTCTTTTGAATTTGTTTCAAACACGCTTTCAAAAATAAGTGCTGGGTTCAGTTCGCGGACGCTTGATAACTAACTAAAATAAATGACGCTATGGTTTACGCTCGCTCAAAAGGCTCGCGTAAACCATCTGCTCACTGAAGGGAGGAGTTTATGAATTCTATTATTGAACGTATCAGGGCCCGTGCAAAGCAAAATCCGAAAAAAATAATATTTCCGGAAAGCAACGACGAGCGCGTGCTTGAAGCGATAAAATATATCGAGAAAGAACGTATCGCCATGCCGATACTTCTTACCCACGATAATCTCGAACCGGAAAAACAGGAAGAATTTGCCAATATTTTTTACGAAAGAAAACAGGTGAAAGGCATAACTTTTGAGGAAGCGCGGGAACTTACGGAAAACCCTCTTTATTATGCTGCAATGATGGTCAAACGCGGTTATGCTGATGGATTTGTCGCAGGTGCGCAGCTTACGTCTTCTTCAGTAATAAAAGCAGCCCTTAATTGTCTTGAGCTTGACAGAACTATCGGCCTTATTTCAAGTTGTTTTTTAATGGCTGTTCCAAATTGCCAATACGGAGAACAGGGAGTATTCCTTTATGCTGATTGCGGGGTAATTCCTTATCCGACAAGCGAACAGCTTGCGACAATTGCCATTTCAACTTCGCGTTTCGCTGAAGAAATTTTAGAGTTTACTCCCCGCGCGGCCCTCTTAAGTTTTTCTACAAAAGGAAGCGCGGAAGGCAGATGGGTTGATAAAATCAAAGAGGCAGTTGAAATAGCGAAATCAAGAAACAGCGGATTTGCCATAGACGGAGAGCTTCAGGTTGACGCTGCTCTTGTTCCTGATGTTGCCAAAAGAAAACTTGGCGACAGCAAGGTCGCAGGCCGTGCCAATGTTTTGATTTTCCCTAACCTTGATGCAGGAAATATCTGTTATAAGATAACCCAGAGGCTTGCAAACGCACGTGCAGTAGGGCCTTTAATTCTTGGCACAGTCCAGCCTTGCAGCGACCTTTCCCGCGGCTGCGATGTCGAAGATATTATCGATTGCACTGCCGTTACGGTAATAAGAGCGCAAAAAGTTGCACAGGAATCAGCCTGAAATAATGAACCCCGCCCTTCCCAAAACTGGAAATGGATGGGTCAAAAAGTCAGGAGAATAGGGTAGAAACATGTTAGGCATAAAAGTAATTTTTAGAAAAGGAAGGGCGGGGTGAAAATACTTGTAATAAATTGCGGCAGTTCTTCCATAAAGTATAAACTTTATGAATTTCCCAGGAAAAAATTAATCGCGAAAGGGCTGATTGAAAAAATCGGAGAGAAAAACTCAGCCATACAAAATCATACGCAGGGAATAAAAGAATTGTTCTCGCGCCTCATCAAAGACAGGGTATTAAAAGATATAAATGAAATTTCTGCCATAGGCCACAGGGTAGTTCACGGAGGAGAAACATTCAAGGCGCCTACCATAATTGATGGGCGCGTAATAGACAAGATTAAAGATTGCAGTAATCTTGCCCCGTTGCATAATCCGGCAAATCTTGCGGGCATCTTAGGCTGTATGGAAGTTCTTCCGAAAGTGCGGCAGGTTGCAGTGTTTGATACTGCGTATCACCAGACTATCCCTGAGAGCGCATATTTTTATGCGATACCCGTAGAATATTATAAAAAATACGGCGTCAGAAAATACGGATTTCACGGCACATCTCATCAGTTTGTTGCGAACAAATGCGCAGAAATCCTGAATAAGCCGTTAAGCAAGCTTAAGGTAATTACCTGTCATCTTGGAAACGGCTGCAGTATCGCTGCGATTTACAAAGGAAAAGTTATAGAAACCTCCATGGGCTTTACGCCGCTTGAGGGCCTTATTATGGGGACACGCTGCGGCGATATTGACGTTGCCGCTGTTTTTTACATAATGGAGAAGGAAGGTTTGACAATCCGCCAGATGGATGAAATTCTAAACAGAAAGAGCGGGCTTTTGGGAATTTCCGGAATAAGCAATGACATAAGAACTCTTAGCGAAGAAGCCAAAAAGAAAAATCCATCTGCGATACTTGCAATCGGCATGTTTTTGCACAGGATAAAAAAATATATAGGCGCTTACCATTTGATATTAGGCGGCGCTGATGCGATTTGTTTTACCGCAGGAATAGGCGAGAATAACCCGGCAATGATAAAAGAATTCAAAAAAGATATCAGGAAAATTGCACCTCACGCGAAAGTTTTGGTTGTTCCCACAGATGAAGAGCTTATGATTGCAAGCTTAACCAACGGTTTATTAAACGGGAAAAAATAGTTTAAATTGCGGAGGCACATATGATGAGGACAATGCTAAAATCAAAAATTTATCACGCAACAGTGACAGAGGCCCAGCTTCATTATAAGGGAAGCATTACGATTGACGAGGACATAATAGAAAAAGCAAACCTGCTGGTTAACGAAAAAGTGGAAGTCCTTAACATAAATAACGGTTCAAGGATTGAAACTTACGTCATAAAAGGCAAGCGCGGCAGCGGAGTAGTTTGCCTAAACGGCCCTGCTGCAAGGACCGGAGTAAAAGGGGACAAGCTTGTTGTTCTCTCCTATGGTATATACAATGAAGATGAGGTTAAAAAACTAAAACCAACCTGTGTGGAGCTTGACGATGCAAACAAAATTAAGAATATACACGTGGCCTGAGCGCATTTTATCAAAAAAATGCCGGAAGGTTGAAGTGGTAGACGATAAGATAAGGAAGATCTTTGATGAAATGCGGCTTTTGATGATTGAGGCAAAGGGCGTAGGCCTTGCCGCAAATCAGGTTGGGCTTGATTTAAGCCTCGCGCTCATTGAATTCGATGACAAGATTTTTAAAATTATAAATCCCCGGGTAACAAAAAAAGAAGGGAAAGTAAAATTTTTGGAAGGCTGTTTAAGCTTTCCCGGCCTGGAAGTTGAAATCTCCAGGTCAAAAAAAGTTTGGGTAAGCTACACAAACGAAAAAAATGAGCCTATAGACCTTGAGCTGGAAGGTATACCCGCAATAATATTTCAGCATGAGATTGACCATTTAAACGGAATACTTATAAACGATAAGATATCTTTCTGGAAAAAAGTTAAGGTTGCTCCAAAACTGCAAAAAATCAAAAAAGATACAAAAAATGAATTGTCAAAACAGGCAAAAAAATATTAGCGCATGCAATTGTTCCTATGAGCCGTGCCAAAGAAAAGGTTTCTGCTGCGAATGCATGGCTTATCATCGTAAGAGTTCAGAACTTCCTGCCTGCTACTTCCCTCCAGATGCGGAAAAAACATACGACCGCTCAATAAAACATTTTCTCAAACTCAAAAACTCTAAATGAAGGAAAATATTGATTTAGCAATAATCGGAGGCGGAATTGCAGGGGTGTCGGCTTCCGTTTACGCAAAAAGAGCAGGGCTTGAATTTGTCCTTTTTGAGCCGAAGATAATAGGCGGACAGCTTCTTCTTATGGAAACTGTTGATAATTATACAGGTATTTCTCTCGGCACAAAAGCAAGAGACCTTGCTTTGCAGCTGGCTAGCACCCTAAAAGAATTGGAAATAGAGGTGATACCTGAAGAAATATCCGAATTTAAAGTATCAGGCAAGCAAATTAAACTGAAAACTTCAGAAGGCCTCCTTACAGCGAAAGCCGCAATAATTGCAACAGGCGCGTCATTTAAAAAGCTCGGCCTTCCAAGGGAAGAAGAACTTACCGGAAGGGGAGTTTCCTATTGTGCTATCTGCGATGGATTTTTCTTTAAAAATAAAATTGTTGCTGTTGTAGGCGGCGGCAATACCGCGGTTGAGGAAGCAATTTACCTTTCAAACATATGCAGTAAAGTGTATCTTATCCACAGGCGAAAGGACTTACGCGCAATCGAATATCTGCAAAAAGAGCTTTTACATAAAAGCAATATAGAGGTTATCTTTGATACGGTTGTGGAGGATCTAATCGGCGCAGATATACTTACCGGTATCAATATAAAAAATACTGTAACCGGAAAGGCCGGTGCGCTTTCTTTAAACGGTTTGTTTGTGGCTATAGGCGTTAATCCCAATACACAAATTTTTAAAGGGGCAGTTACACTTGATGAAGCCGGCTTTATTACAACAGACGAAGAAATGAAAACAAATTGCAATTTTATATGGGCTGCGGGAGACTGCAGGAAGCGTCCTTTGCGTCAGCTGGTAACAGCAGCCAGCGAAGGGGCAATTTCTGCGGTAAGCGCATATAAGTATCTTAAGGGCGGCTACATTAGCGCGTAATAAACAGTACTTTGCAGATGGAGGCAATGGGTGAAAAAAGCCGTTTCGCTGTTTTTAAAACTTTTCGTAAGCCTTGCTATTCTTTTTGTTCTTTTTAGGCTTGTTCCTTATAGGGAATTAATTGAAGTCTATAAAAAATCCCAAAAAATATACATATATCTTTCTTTTCTTATTTATATCATAACCTTCGTCATTTCTATCTTCCGCTGGCAATTTCTTCTTCACGCGCTCGGCGTAAAAGTTTCAACTAAAAATGCTTTTTCTTCTACTTTTTCCGGGCTCTTTTTTAACCTAATATTTCCGTCTTTTGTGGCAGGAGATATATTCAGGGGTTTTAGCATCTCAACCCACCATGGCGAAGCAAAGAAAGTTGCCTCCAGCGTTCTGATGGACCGGTTTAGCGGCGCGATAGCACTTGTTTTAGTTGCTTTTTTTTCTTATATTTTTGGAAGAAGATTTTTCCGCGAAGGCGAAGTAGCATTGTCGCTATTTTTGCTATGCCTGATTATAGGTGCTGTTTCGTGCATAATTTTCAGCAAAAGAGTTTTTTCTTTTTTAACTAAAATTTTAGGCAAAAACCATTCTTTAAGAATCAAGCTGGTAGAGTTCCACGACCATCTTTATTTTTTCAGAAAAAATCCTTCGATATTTTTAAAAAGCATGTATTTTTCTTTGCCTATCCAGCTTCTTACCCCGCTTATGTTTTATGTAGGCTCAAAAGCATTCGGATTGCATGTCAGTATGTTGTATTTTTTCATTCTGGTACCTATTATAATGATGATAGCCTTAATTCCTATTACCATAGCAGGAGCAGGAACGCGCGAAGCAGCTTCAATTTACTTTTTTGCGCTAATCGGCGTCGACAAAACCGTAGGATTAGGCCTTTCTCTTTTGAATCTGGCGTTTACTATATTTCTGGGGTTACTCGGAGGACTTTTCTATGTTACTGTATATCATCGACGGCTTCAATCTCGTTCATAAAATACCCTCAGTAAAAAAATCAGACATTCCGCAGCTTGAACTTATCTATTATATAAAAAATCACAAACTTACCGGAAGCCACAACAACAAAGTTGTTATTATATTCGACGGAAGCTTGCAGATAGAAGCGAAGAAAGAAGCTGAATTCGAAATTGTTTTTAGCGCAGAGCGAAGCGCCGACGATTTAATAAAAGCAAGGATAGATAAAATAAAAAGCTCAAAATATCCTTTGTCCGAGCTTATTATCGTAAGTGATGACCGCGAAATACGCGATTACGCAAAGAAGCAGGGAGCAGTATCCGAGCGGGCCGTTGATTTTATAAAGCCTGCGAATACAGCCGTCAGAGAAGATTCCAAGGATATCAGTTACCCTTTGCAGAAAGAAATAACTGATGAACTGCGTAAAATATGGTTGAAGGAAGATTAACGAGATAAATATGAGTTACATTAAATTTCTAGGAACAGCCGGCGCGCGATTTGTAATGATAAGGCAGCTGCGTTCATCTGCTGGCATATGGCTTTCTCATAAATCAACAAACGTATTTATCGACCCCGGTCCGGGGGCGTTGGTCCGATGCGCAAGCAGCAGGCCGAAACTTGACCCTGCAAATCTGGATGCAATAATTCTAACGCATAAGCATCTTGACCATGCAGGAGATATAAACGCGATGATAGAGGCAATGACTGAAGGCGGTTTTAAAAAAAGAGGAGTGCTTTTTCTTCCTCAGGATGCGCTTGGAGAAAGCGGAGTTATATTTTCATATTTAAAAGATTTTACGGAAAAGAAAGTTATTTTAAAAAAGGGAAATTTCACAGTTGGGGATGTCGAATTTGAAGTTCCGATAAAAAACCGGCATCCTGTTGAAACGTATGGGCTTAAATTTAAGTTAGGCGAAGAAATTGTTTCTTTTGTTTCCGACACTGATTATTTTGATGAGTTAATACCGGTCTATAAGGATTCAACCATACTTATTCTTAATGTTGTTTTCTATCAAAAACGTGACGATATAGAGCATCTATGCCTTGAGGAAGCACTTACGATTATCAAAAAAATAAAGCCAAAAAAAGCTATACTTACTCATTTTGGAATGACGTTACTTCAGGCTAAGCCCCATCTCCTTGAAGAAAAAATACGGGAAAGTTTAAAGATGGACATAGCTTTGGCTTACGACGGCATGAAAATCGAGCTTTAAATAATTGACAATTTTATTCTTTTGGTTTATTCTGCTATAGTAATATAAATTTTTAAAAATATGTCAAAATTAAACAGAAAAAGATTTCAGCGCATCACCCTGAAACCTGCCGCGGCCGTAATCAAAGAGCCTGTAAAAATTACGGTAATTGATTACGACGAGTCGCATTACCAGTATAAAGAGGTTACGTCTGCCGATGAATGCCAGGTATTTAGAGATAAGCCGACCATCACCTGGATAAATGTTGAAGGCATACACCGGCCTGAAACACTCGAAAAAATTGCCAGCTGTTTTAACCTCCATCCGCTTATTCTTGAAGATATAGGCGACGTTGAGCAGCGTCCGAAAATGGAAGATTTGGAAAACTATATTTATGTAGTTTTAAAAATGCTTTCTTATGATGTAGAGAACGCAGAAATAGAAATAGAGCAGATAAGCCTGGTTGTGGGGCATAATTTCGTAATTTCTTTTCAGGAAACAGTCGGTGATGTATTTGACCCCATAAGAGACCGCATAAAAAACTCCAAAGGCCGCATAAGAAAAATGGGGGCGGATTATCTCGGCTACGCTCTTGTTGACGCTATAGTCGATAATTATTACAAAATACTTGATGAGTTTGGAGAAAAAATAGAATTCCTTGAAGAAGAAATTATAACCCGTCCGGACCAGCTGGTGCTTAAGGAAATTTATCACCTGAAACGGGAAATAATTTTCCTGCGCAAAGTCATTTTTCCTCTAAAAGAGTTACTCCGGTCTCTTGAAAGGACTGATTCGCAGCTTATAAAAGATTCGACAAGAATTTATTTTAGAGATATCTACGACCACGTTATACAGGTTGCGGATTCAATGGAAATGTTTCGGGAAATGCTTACAGGAATGGTTGAGGCATATCTTTCAAGTTTAAGCAATAAGTTAAATGAAGTAATGAAGGTTTTAACCATTATTGCAACCATATTTATGCCTCTTACGTTTTTGACCGGTATTTTCGGTATGAATTTCAGGTTTATCCCGGGCCTCGAACATACATGGGGCTTTCCCGTGTCTTTGACGCTTATGATTATCACCGCGTTATTCATGGTTTGCTATTTTCAAAGAAAACAGTGGATGTAAGTCTGTCTGTATAGATAGCAGATGGTAGATGATAGATAGTAGATATGAAATTGGAGGATTTAAAGATTTACAAAAAAGCGCATGATCTGGCAGTTGAAATACATAAAATGTCATTGCATTTGCCTGGATTTGAAATGCACGAAGAGGGGTCGCAAATTCGCAGGTCGTCAAAATCTACTTCCGCTCAAATAGCTGAAGGCTATTCTTTGCGAAATTACAAGAACGAGTACATTCACTACTTATATCGCGCTTATGCGTCTAATTGTGAAACCAGGGAACATCTGGGTTTATTATACGAAACGAATTCTTTGCGGGATGAGAAGCAATACAAGGCGCTTTGCGTGGGGATAGATGATTTAAGTAAAATGCTTTATGCTTTTATAGGTTCAGTGGAGAAGGAGCATAAAACATTTGCAAAAAAAGATTCACCCGTTTAGCAATTATCTGTTATCTACTATCTGTAATCTGTTATCTGTCAATTGGCCCCATCGTCTAGCCTGGTCTAGGATGTCAGCTTCTCAAGCTGAACACACCGGTTCAAATCCGGTTGGGGCTGTATTTTTTTGCTGTGCAAAAAAATACAGAGCAATTGAGCAATAGAAAATAGAACAATAGAATAGCGGCTCAATTGCGGTCTATTGTTCAATTGCTCCATTGTTCAGCAAGAAATACTCTAGCGGTTCCACGAGTCCGACGTATGTCGGACGAGTGAAATCATTCCGCCTGCGCTTATGCTCGGCGGAATCCCGCCGAACGAAATGCAGGCGGGACGTTGGGGCTGTTGTTTTCCTAACCCTTTGTGATAATATATTGCAGAGGGTTTTTGTTTTAAAATAGCAGTATGAAAGAGGAGCCAAATATGAACAAAAAAATGATTGTACTTTTATCGCTATTATTTTTATTATCCATGCCAGCTGTATTTGCCGAAACAATTGTTTTTAAATCAGGCAAAACAATAGAAGGAAAAATTCTAGAAAAGACCGACAAATACATCAAAATAAATATTGTGGGCATACCCATAACTTATTATTTTGATGAGATTGAAACTATTGATGGAAATAAAATAAATCTTTTATCTCCAGCAAAAACGGCTAGAGATAAAAATAAACCATCATTTTTATCGAAAAAAGAATATGCTTTAGCCAAAGAGGCGTTTGAGAAAGGTACCAATTATTTAAATGAAAAAAAGTATGACGAGGGCATATTAGCATTTAATAAATCAATACAAATTAATCCTGATTCCGCCAATGCCTATATTAATCGAGGGCGTTCGTATGAATATAAAGGCGATCTCGATCAAGCTATCGCAAATTATACCCAGGCAATAGAAATCGACCCCGAATATTTTTCCTATATTCGTAGAGGAATTGCTTACGATAAGAAACACAGCTTTGATCAAACCATCTTTGATTTTACAAAAGCAATAGAAATTAAGCCCGATTCCACAGATGCTTACTGTAGAAGAGCTGCTTCGTATTTTCAAAAAGGAAATTACGACCAGGCCATTGCGGATTACACTAAAGCGATAGAAATTAACCCTGGTCTTAACGAAGCATATCGCGACCGTGGCTTTGCTTACGCTGATAAAGGCGATCTCGACCATGCCATGTTTGATTACAATAAAGCCATACAAATTGATCCTCAAGATGAGTCAGCATATTTTTACCGAGCTAATGCTTATCAAGAAAAAGGCGACCTTGATAAATCTGTTTCAGATTTCACTAAAGCAATTGAAATTAATCCCACAAATTATCTTAGCTACCTGAGTCGAGCAACTATTTATGATTTAAAAGGCGATCTCGACCAGGCCTTGTCTGATTGTAATAAAGGAATAAAAATTAATCCCAACGATGTCAGGGCTTATATTATTCGAGGGTTTATCTATTATCAAAAGAATGAGTTTAACCAAGCAATCAATGATTTCAATAAAGCCATAGAGATTAATCCGAATGGCCCTCACATAGATAGTGTGTACTATAATCGGGGGTTAACTTGTTATTCTATGGGGCAATATGATAATTCACTCGCTGATTATAAAAGAGCGATAGCTCTTAATCCAAACGCCAAAAAGGAAGCATACGACGATTTTATTAAATATATTTCAGCACAAGCGTCATCAGATACAAAGAATGTAAGAGAGCAAATACTCCAACTTTTACAAGAAAAATCAGATTCTCCGGAGAAAAAATTTCCAAACCTTAATTAGTTACAAAGCCCAATAAGAAGCGTTCAATTTTAGTTAAAACGGTAAATAAGCCACCAAGTTAAAAGTTCTTTCTTTTATCCAGTTGGGGCTGCCAAAAGAAATAATCCCCCGATTTTATCGGGGGTTTTTCTTTTGTAGCTCCACTGATTTGAAACCAGAGCACGAAGTGCCACCGGTTCTAAACGCTAGAATAAAGAATCTACTTTAGCGCGTTTCCACGAGTTCCGTCTACGACGGGACGAGTGAAATCCGGTTGGGGCTGTTTAATTTCTTAATCCTTACTTATTCCATATTTTTTGCTATAATAAATCAATAAAGCAAACAACCTTTATGAAAATCATAAAAATATTTGTTTTCGCTGTTTTTCTTTTAAGCCTATTTAATTTTCCCTGCGTTTTTGCCAAAACTTTTAAGAAAGACTTGTTTACTGCCGTAGGCGATGGCGATGTTTCTGTAGTAAAGAGCCTTATTAAGAGTAATGCTGATTTAAACATAAGGGATAACACGGGCAGGACACTTCTGATGATTGCGGTTTGGGACGGACAGGCTAATATGATTCAATATTTAATTGAGAAAGGCGCTGATGTCAACGCAAAAAAAGACAACGGCACCACCGCTCTTATGCTTGCTGCGCGCAAGTGCCGTATTGAGGCGGCTAAATACTTATTGTCTAAAGGCGCCAATATTAATGCTCAAGCAAATAACGGAATGACTGCTTTGATGTATGCGGCAGAGAAAGGATATGTTTTTGTATCAGAAGTTTTAATTGAAGAGAATGCCGATATAAATTTAAAAGATAATAAAGGACGCACTGCCTTAATGTTTGCCGCAATTTCCGGCGATAGTGACATTATAGATGACCTGATTAAGAAAGGCGCCGATGTAAATTTTAAAGATGCCTCAGGAAACACCGCTCTGACGCTTGCGATAAAAAACAAACATTTAAAAGCGGCTAAAACGCTAAAGACTTTAGGAGCAAAAGAATAGGCACTACATTCGAACACTTCGCTTTCGCAAAAGTTACATACTTATCGCTGGAATATATATCATTCGTATCCCAACACTTTTCCTGAAACCACTTGAAGACAGGTTATCCTGGGGTATAATATTATCTTAATTAAATTTATCAACCATAATATCCAAAGGAGGCGCAATGGGTTTAGTTCAGGAAGTACTCTTAGTTGTCCCTACGCTGCCTTTAAGCATAATTGTAGTTCTTGCGTCTATTCTGCTGTCTATAATCGGATTGTGGCTGGTTTGGCGGTTTATCCCGCGCCAGATACTAAAAATACACAACGATTTAACTGATCCGCTGTTTGAAGCGGTTTCGCTTGCGTATACTGTCTTACTTGCTTTTGTCGTTGTAGTTGCATGGCAAAATTTCGACAAAGCTGCGTTTCATACCGAAGCAGAGGCTAATTGTGTCGTAGATTTGTATAGAAACGCTGCCGCATTTGAAGAGCCCCTTAGGAATGAACTCCGGGCTCAGCTGGAAAGCTATGCGGATATTGTAGTAAATGAAGAATGGCAATTGCTTGCAAGAGGCAAGGAAAGCACCAGAGCATCGGCTGCGCTTAGAAAAGTATCTGAGCTTTATATGAATTATGAGCCAAAAACAGAAAAGGAAAAAGCATTTTTTGCGCAATCTTTGACTAAGCTTGACGAATTAAGGGAAATGAGGCGGCTTCGTATAATAGATTCAAGAAGCGGTATACACCCGTTTTTATGGTTTGTGTTGATAGTAGGCGCGGTGATTACAATAATATTTACCTTTTTCTTCGGTTCAGATAAATTTATTGTTCATGCAATAATGGCCTCCACGCTTTCCGCGATAATAGCGCTGATACTTTTTACTATATTGTTGTTTGATTTCCCATTTACAGGAAGCGTGCGGATAGAGCCTCAAGTATTTCAGCAGGCAATCAATTTTTAGATGAATTTTACGGAGCAACCGGCAATCAGAATATCCAATACAAGGAGGTATCATGGCGGCTAAAAAGATATTGATAGTGGATGATGACGAAAAGATGTTGAAACTTTTCGGCGATTTCCTGTTGAATGAAGGTTTTGAAATCCTTTCTGCGAATAACGGCAATGACGGTGTAAGACTGGCGATTGAAAAAAGCCCCAATTTGATAATTCTCGACGTAATGATGCCGGGAAAAGACGGCGGAGAAGTCGGCAAGGAATTATTGAGCAATAACAAGACTAAAAATATTCCGATAATATTTCTTACCAGCCTGGTTAGCGAAAATGAAGTCGGTAAAAGCGGAAATAAAATCGCGGGCCATCTCTACCTATCAAAATCCACCGACAAAAAAGAAATTATTAAAAAAATAAAAGAAATAATTTGAATATAGAATCATTTTTTTCGAAAACACATCGGAAACTGCAAAAAAGCGAGGAGCAATACCGCGAGCTTGTCGAATATGCCAACAGTATCATTCTGCGGATGGATACCGAGGGCAACGTAACTTTTTTTAACAACTTCGCCCAAAAGTTTTTCGGATATAAACCCGAAGAAATTATCGGTAAAAACGTACTTGCAACAATTGTCCCTTCAACTGATACCTCCGGAAAAGACCTTAGGGTGATGATTGACGACCTTATGGTATACCCCGAGAGATACATTAATAACGAAAACGAAAATATACTACGTGACGGAAAACGTGTCTGGGTAGCCTGGGCCAACAGGCCCATACTCAACGAGAGAGGCAGCCTTAAAGAGATACTTTGCATAGGTAATGATATAACTAAACTTAAAGAAGCAGAGAGGCATATATTAATTGCAAAAGAAGCCGCGGAAAGCGCAAGCAGGGCAAAAAGCGCTTTTCTTGCTAATATGTCGCATGAACTAAGAAATCCTTTAAATGCAGTTATTGGTTTTTCTGAAGCGCTTCTTGAGGGGATTGCCGGCGGTTTAAATGAAAAACAAAAAGAATATTCCGGTTATATTCTTGAAAGCGGCAAGCACCTGCTTTCGCTGATAAATGACGTGCTTGACCTTTCTAAAGTTGAAGCGGGGAAAATGGAGCTTGAGCCCAGCAGTTTCGATTTAAAAGAGTTCCTTGAGAAAAGTTTTATTCTGGTAAAAGAAAAAGCGATGAAACATAAGATTTCTCTTTTGGATAGTATCGACAACAATATAGGCCTGATTAATGCTGACGAAAGAAAGATAAAACAAGTTGTCTACAATATGCTTTCTAACGCGATAAAATTTACTCCTGACGGAGGAAAAATCGGCATTGAGGCTAAAAAGATAAACGCTGATGAAATCAGGGTTTGCGTGTGGGATACCGGCATAGGAATTGACAATAAAGACAAAGAAAAAGTATTTACCGAGTTTGAGCAGATTGACAGTGAATATTCGCGCAAATATGCCGGAACAGGCCTGGGTATGCCGTTAAGTAAAAAATTTGTGGAATTGCATAACGGAAAGATGTGGTTTGAGAGTGATGGCCAGAATAAGGGCACTCGTTTTTATTTCACTTTGCCTTTATCTCATATAACTAAAAAATAAAAATATGGCAAATGACGGTAAAAAAATAATTTTGATAGTCGACAATAGCTTTTTAAGCGTGAAATTGGAATCTGACTTGCTGGAAAGGAGCGGTTTCGGCGTGTTAAAGGCTTCTTGCGGCAAAGAAGCGCTTGATATCCTAAGTGGTGCTACACCTGATCTTATCCTTCTTGATATTAACCTTCCGGATACTACCGGTTATGAATTATTTAACAAAATTAAACAGGATGAGCGTTTCAAAAACGTTAAAATCATCGCAGTAACCGGGTCGGTGATGAGGGAAGACGAGGGTAAGATTAAGAACATGGGTTTCGATGGTTTTATCGCCAAGCCCATAGACATAAAAGATTTTGTTCAGCAGATAGAAGATATAGTCATCTAGGACAGTAAACAAGTTTTGGGAAGAGAAAGGTGTATAATTTAGGAATTAATTGCAGGGATAATGTAAAATATTGTGTGTAAGTTCTCTTGATAAGTAAATAAGAAAGGGTGTATCCTTTTTGTGGGAAATACATATTAACCACATAGCCGTTATAAGCGGCTAATTAAAAGGAGGTACA